>Ga0208371_1000009_pt1 | contig 226264 bp, 212 predicted proteins | sample SubbioCR12Aug_1A_FD_184827 | JGI IMG/M metagenome (GOLD analysis project Ga0208371, IMG submission 184827) | Serpentinite rock and fluid subsurface biosphere microbial communities from McLaughlin Reserve, California, USA - CR12Aug_1A (SPAdes) | ecosystem: Environmental > Terrestrial > Deep... | reverse complement strand
TTTCAAAGTTATACAGTCTATTTACTTGCTTAGTTTTCAATGATCTTCAAACTCTCTTAAAACCTCTACTTGAGGCTTCTTCAGGTCCTAAACTTTAGGTCTCTGTGTTTGTGGATGGGAATTATAGACAAATGATTCTTAGAGGGGGCTTAAAATATGAATGGGCATTTTAAAAAATCATAAAAATGTTAAGTTTTTTAAGTTTTTATTATACTTTTTTACTAGGAACTCCCTTGCATACCCACTATGTTGCTATTTATTAACTCTTTATGTATAAAATTCTTAAATATACAAATATGTAAATTATTTTGTATTACATATATAAAGGAAGAAAAAATGGGACTTTATGATCGTGATTACGCAAGAGGAAATGCATCTACTTATAGCAGTTATTCTAAAAGTGAGGCACAAATTGTTTCTTTTGTAAAAGAGACATACAAACTTTTCGCAGCCTCGATGATGGCTGGGGCTGCTGGAGCTTATGTAGGCGTTCCTATGGCTGGAACAATTCAAGCATTTTTTTGGCCTCTGTTTTTTCTAGAGATTGGTTTGTTAATTGGTTTACATTTCGTAAAGCACAAGCCTGGCATTAATTTAGCCGTTATGTTCGGTTTTGTATTTATGACAGGGCTTATGCTTGCACCTTTATTATCTCGTACACTTGGGATGAGCGGTGGAGCTACTATTATAGGAAATGCTTTTGCTATGACTTCGGTGGTATTTGGTGCTATGAGTTTTTATGCAATTAAAACTACAAAAGATTTTACAGGATACACAAAACCTCTTATGATTGCTATGTTTGTAATCATTGGGTTTTCTATTCTTAACATATTTCTTGGTAACCCAATATTGCATATAATCATTTCAGGTGTTGTAGTCATACTTTTTAGCATAATGGTAATCTATGATACGCAAAATATTATGCAAGGCACTTATGAAACACCAATTGATGGTGCAATTGCTCTTTACTTAGATTTTTTAAATATCTTTACTGCATTATTGCAACTATTCGGTATATTTGGAAATGATGAGTAATCAACTTTCGCCCGAACTTTTTCGGGTGATTGATGCAAATCTAAACCGTCTAAGAGAAGGTATTAGAGTTGTTGAAGACATTATAAGATACAGAGACAATAACAAAGAACTCTCCTCTCAATTAAAACTCTTACGACACAGAGCAAAAATCAAAGAAACACTAGAGATACTCAAAGAGCGTGACAGCGTAAACGACGTACTTCGTTCTACCATAAAGAGCGAACTCAATCGTACAGATATATCATCTATTATAATTGCAAATTTTAAAAGAGCAGAGGAGTCTGCAAGAGTGCTTGAGGAACTTTTTAAACTATATAGTACAGAGTACAGTGAAAATTTTAAGTACATTAGATACGAGTTATATAGACTTGAAAAAGAAATTCTAACTTAATAAAAATAGCAGTTGGGGGATTTTTTGTACGAAGAGACTATATTTTATAGAGGCGATTTGGTCCAAAGACCAAATCACTTCTTCTCAAGACCCATATCGTATTCCATAAATGCTCTTGACACATTTCCTGCATTTAACAAATCATAAAGAGCTTTATCTTTAAACTCTTCAAGAGGCACTTTTTCAACAATTCCAGTTTCATCTATGCCATCATCAATAGCTTTCTTAACTCTATCTCTTGTTAGAGTAAAATATTGCTTTGCTTCATCGGCAGCCGTTTTATCAATTACAAATCCATGACCAGGAATCATTATCGTCCATGGTAAAGTATTCATCTTTTCAATAGCAGCAATTTCACCCTCAACAGATCCGTCTCTGTTTGATGTAACTCTTCCATTCATAACTAAGTCTCCAGCAAGAATAAGCTTGTTATCCGGCATATAAAGAAAATAATCCTCTTCAGAGTGTCCGTTGCCTACCGGCACGTATTCGAAGTTAACACCAGAAATAGCAAATTTAATTGTCTCTTTATGCCATTTATCAACTGGTATAATTTTTGTTCCTCTGATTGCATTTTCCGATAAAGTTTGAAACATTCTTGTCTTATCACCCGGTTTATAGTTTTTATTTATAGATTCAGGTCCTATAATTTCTGCGCCGTGAACTTCTTTGTAGTAGTTATTACCTAACCAGTGATCATCATGCTCATGACTTAATATAATAGTCTTTGGAGGTAATTTAGCAATCTTGCTCATAGCCTCATAAGCTTGTTTTGCATAAACATAAGATGCACCCGTATCCCACAGAACATAGCTGTCATTTGTTTTAATATAGCAAGTATTCACCATATTACCACCGTTCTCTTTTGTAGGAATTTCTAGCACTCCAAAGAAACACCATACATTTTCGCTTACTTGTTTCGGTACTAACTTATAATCATATTCAGGAGCTACAGCCTCTTTGACAGGAGCAGGTTTTTCAGCTTTAGCACTCTCTTGTGCTTTATTTTTATTATCCGAAGAACATCCATTTATCATCGGTAGTAGTGCTATTGCTGATACTACAAATGGATTCATCATTTTTTTTAACATACGATTACCTTTTGATTTAATTTATTCTCTAAAGAATAGAGTTGATGTGTTACAACAACACATCAAATTTACTCTCATATTTTAAAATTTCCCTCGTTTGAGGGAAATTTATGTAAAAACTATTTAATTGCTTCTTCAGCTTTTTCAGTTTTACCTTTGTTATCGATAGTTTCGATAACAATTTTATCACCCGCTTTAGCACCTTTAAATTTAAACATGAAGTAAGGGTCTTTTGATAAGAATGGACCAGTTGAAGCTTCCCATACAACAGCAGAACCTACTTTAGCAGTAATGTGTGTAATATAGCTCTCTTCAATTTTCTTTGTAGCAGCCTCTTCTTTACCAGCCATTGGACTCTCAAGTAATAACTTGATTTCTGTTTCTTCACCGTTTAATTTTGCTTTTATTTTCATAGTAATCCTTTTTTTATTTTTTTTATTTTTGCAACTATATTGAGAGGTGGGGGTTTATATCAACCTCCACATCCACCGATAGAAACTTCTACTTTTTGTACAGCTGAGTATAACTTGCCGTCTTTACCTTTTGCAACGATAGTAACATCAGCAGTTTTTCTCATTTTGATTTTAGTCATCATGTCCATAACACCGTTATCACCCATTTCAAAAACAACAACTGCACTTCTAGGGTTTGCATCTTGGAAGATAGCAATAGTAGTAAGCGCTACGCTTGATTTAACACCGATTGGAACTGCGCCACCGTTTTCAGCAAGCTTTGGAGCTTTAATCTCAATTTTGCCTTCAGTCGTAACAGATGAACCGAAAAGTGCCTCCATAGCCTCTTTACTTGTTGGAGCTTCCCAAGCTTTTGGAGCCGTCGTTCTAAAATCAGTAGCAGTTAAACTAGATGGTAAAACTGTTACAACAGCAGCTGCAGCTGCACCTAAACTTAAAAATTTTCTTCTTTGCATTTCTTTTCCTTTATGTAGTGTTTAAGCAGATCTAGTAAGCCTTACTTACTAGATTCTACCATATATTTAACAATATCTTTGACTTCATCGTCACCTAAATTCGTAGCACCGCCTTTTGGAGGCATACCGCCGATTCCATTGATAGCGTTATGATTCACTTTTTCCATACCTTTTTCCATAGCTTTTGCCCATGCAGCTTTAGCTCCGACAGCAGGAGCTCCCATTGCATCTGTTTTATGACAAACTGCACATGATTTCTCATATTCTTTAGCAGCAGGAGATGAAGCGGCACCTTTTGATGCATCCTCTTTCGGTAAATCTCTTACAGTAGAGTACGCAGGCACAACAGCTGTAATCTCATTTGCTATTTTCGCTACAGGCTCTTTACCACAATTTGTCATACAGCGAGTTCCTGTAATTGCACCGAAATTTTTCGGATTCTTATAGAAAGCTTTTACATTCTCTACACCTTTTGGTCCATCAACATTGGGATAGAATCCATCGCGGTTTGGCATAACAATCTTTTTGAAGTTATCTTTATTTAACTCTTCAATATCTTCGCCATCTATTTTAACACCGTTTTCTGCCAGTAAGTAAGCCGTCATAGCATACATCTGATTTGGTGTATAGCTTTTTGGATGTGCATATGGCATAGCATCGCGGATATACCAGATAAGCGTACTTGCCTGAGGCCAGTATGAACCAATCGTTCTGTTTGGAGCATCTTTGCCTGGACATGTTCTTTGGTTTTTAAGCGACTCTATGCTTCCGCCTGTTAAAGTCGGATACCCTTTTCCGCCTGCGCCAAACTCACCGTGGCAAACTGCACAATCTTTATCATAAAGTGCTTCACCCTCTTCTACTGTACCGGAACCTTCAGGTAAACCTGTACCGTCGGGCATAATATCAGCATCCCAAGCTTTTAGCTCATTTGGAGTAGGTGCTCTACCGAAGTTTACACCTTTCGTTGATTGCTCATTTACTCGATATGCAGTATATGAACCTTTTTCTCTCTTATAAGTAACACCGCCGTCTAGAGCATTTTTAGTTGCTTTATACATACCAGCAGGAGCAGCTTCAGTTTTGCTTTGAGCAGCAAATGCACTTGTTGTTAAAAGCGCACTTGCAACTATGGAAGCACCTAAAGCAATTAATTTATTATTTAATTTAATCATCATCTTCCCCCCTACTTTGGACAGTTGTCTGTTCTAACTTGAACATTATGAACTGACCCGTCTTCTCTAACTTCCCAAGTACAAATTGAGTTTCTGTGATAAACACCTTCTAATCCCATTATTGCTTTTTCTTGAGTGATTGATGGCTGAATATAACCAGCATCATCCATAGCACGAGATTGAATTAACAATGGTTTGCCCTCATATTTGTACATATAAGAGAATCTTGTCCAAGACTTAGGAAGAATTAAACCTTTTAGATTTGCTTTAACATAGTTATCTCCGCCATCAAACGATACATCTACGGCAGTAATAGTTCCATGTCCACTCCATGCAATACCCTCAACTTCTACTAAATCACCTTTTTTAAGGTCTGACCACGGCTTTTCAGGACATGGATTTGTAATAATCGAGTTTACTTCTAACGGATAGAAGTGTTGGATTGCTTTACCGCTCGGCATTAGAGCAGTATATTTAGAAGTCTCTTCTTTACAGTACCAAGGCTCTGATCCAAATTCAAGACGTTTTAACCATTTAATACACAGATTCGCTTCCCAGCCCGGCAACATTAGACGAACAGGATAACCTTGTTCCGGTCTAAGAGCTTCACCGTTTTGAGCCCAAACTATCATAGCATCATCTAAAACTTTCTCAACAGGAATCGTTCTGCTCATCTCTGAGCCGTCAGAACCCTCTGCCAACATCCATTTTGCAGTCGGCTTAATGCCGATTTCATCAAGGATAGTTTTAAGACGAACACCAGTCCACTCTGCATTACTCATCATCCCTTTTACAAATTGTAAAGAGTTGAATTGTGGACCTTTCCACTCAGCAGCACCATTTGCAGGGCACTCTAAGAAAAGAAGTCTACTCTCAGCCGGATACTTTTTCAACTGATCTAGTGTTAAAACGATAGGCTTCTCAACCAAACCGTGAATCATAAGTCTAAACTTATTAGGATCAATATGAGCTACACCGTTATGCGTTCTTGTAAAGTGCAAGCCATTTGGAGTTATGATTCCCTCTAACTCATGTAGAGGTGTCATAGAAACCGCAGCATGCATATCTCCTGCAGATGAAAGAAGAGCCGATGTTCTTCTTACAACGTTATGCTCATATGCCGATGGTATACCGTATGGGTATTTGTTAAGCTCATCACCCAACGTTGTTCCCCACTCTGTATGGTGAACTATGTTCGCATCATCAGCCAACAGCTTAGCAGGTGCTAAAATATTAGCGGCCGCAATCGCGCTTACAGAATAGACCGCAGTTTTCTTGAAGAAATCTCTTCTGCTTGATTGTTCTGTTTTATTTGTAGTAGTTTCTAAATTATTTTCAGAAATTTTACTCATTAATCATCTACCTCCTTCTCTTTAATCTTGTAGATTTTATGGTGTGCATAATTACATTTTATGCAAGGTATAAAATGCAAGACGGGAAGATTATATATGAAAATAAATTAAATTGTCAAGGATTTCTAGTAAAAATGTAACAATTTTCTCACATTTTTATAATTATGCACATTTCTACTCTTTTTTAGTAATAAATTTCTCACAAAGTGTAATAAAAAAATATGATAGAATTTCGCACTTAAACAAAATAAGGTCTTTTTTTATGCCAAACAAAAAAGTAGGACAGATTTTAAAACTTTTTATCTCAGAGGCTCAAAGCTCACAAAGATGCGATAAATCCACTATTACGCTGGATGAACAAGGGGTAATCGGCGATAAATTTTATGCTAAAGATAGTGCACGCTCTATTTTGCTCACATCCATAGATAGTTATGCACTGATAAAAGGTTATGACATTGATATGCCGCATGGATATCTTGGCGAGAATCTTTTAATTGACTACAACCCTTACTCTCTCTACATCGGAACGCAGCTTAAAATCGGTGATACTATTTTAGAGATAAGCCAAAACTGCACCATCTGCAATCATCTTTCCGTAATAGATAATCGTATACCAAAGCTGCTAAAAAACGATAGAGGAATTTTTGCAAAAACTATTCAAGGCGGAGATATACATGTGGGAGACAGTGTCTATCTGCTATAAATAAAAACAACCTCAAACTCCAAATAGTTCAAAGGGTAGTTATTTAGCAGCTCTTTGCTCTCTTTATAACTCAATATTTTTCTTGCTCCGCTTACGCCGCTTCTTTTTATATATCTAAACATATCTCTTGTTGATTCAAACTCTAACTTGTACTCTACAACCTCAAACTCTGCATTAAAATATTTTTTTTGAAGCTCATGTACCTCATCAGCACTCTTTAAAATCGAGTTGATTGATGCTGTTTGATTTATGGTTTTAAAAGTGTTTGACGTAAAAATCGCCAGAGCAAAAGGGATATTGAATTGTTTAATATTAAAAAACACCTTCTCTAAATCATCCGCCCACTGAAGAGCTGAGGATGAAAAAATAAAATCATATTTCTCTTTGAATAATCGCTCAAAGAGTATATCATCATTAAAATCACCGTAAAGGCAATCAATCTTTGAAGATTTTGGATGCAGATCTAGCATACCCTGTGCAAAATCGACACCCATAAAATATTCATACTCCCAATCTATAGTCTTACAAAGAGTTCCGCTTCCGCATCCAAGGTCTAAAATTCTCTTAGGTTTTCGCCCTACTTTGCTTAAAATCCTCTCTATTACACTGTTTTGTATAACATTATAGTTATTGTACTCTAGAGCGTATTTTGAAAATTCAGAGCTTATTTTCATTTTCTATTATTAATGATAAGAGAGAGAATAAAAATTCCAAGCACACATAAAACTATCGTCGCACCTGATGGAAGAGAAAAGTGGAAGGAGAGTGTCATGCCGAGGATTACGCTAAAGAGGGCAATAGATAAAGAGATAACGACACTCTTTAAAAATCCTACTCTAAACTGTAGCGCACTAACGGTAGGGATAACCATAAGCGCACCTATAAGCAAGCTTCCTACAACTCTAATAGAGAGTGCGATAATAATAGCGACTACGCTTACAAGCAAAAAGTTTAAAAATTTTACTTTTATGCCGCTTACCTTTGCGACCTCTTCATCATAAGCGATAAAATAGAGCTCTTTTGAAAAGAAGAGCAAAGTTCCCAAGGCTAACGTTCCAAAAATAGCTATAGTTACGACATCCTCATAAGTTACGGATAATATAGAACCGAAAAGATATGAAAAAAGAGAGTTGTTGAAAGCTCCGCCGAGAGAGACGATAATAACTGCCGCAGCAAGCGAGCCTGAGAGTAAAATGGAGAGAACGGCATCACTGTAGAGTGAAAATGCGCTTCTTAAGTACTCAATTATCCATGCAGAGACGACGGCAAAAACAACTGCCGCCCAAAGAGGATTATACCCTGCTATAAGCCCGACTGCAACGCCTAGAAGTGATGAGTGGGCTAATGTTTCGCCGATTAAAGAGTAGCGTTTAAGAACTACAAAAGTTCCACTTATCGAAGCAAGAACTGCAATGATAATACCTGCTAAAAAAGCTCTTTGCATAAAATCATAGGAGAGCATTTCAGTCATTATATTCCTTCCATTTTTTATCGATGCTATGTTGCTCTACATAAAAAGTACATCTAGTACTTTTTATTTGAGATATCATCTCAAACATTTAGTGCTCGTGCTTGTGATTATGAAGCAGATGTGCGTCTATGCCGTAAAGTTCGCTCATCTCTTGACAACTCAAAAGATGTTTCGGGTCATTACATATAACAGCTTTTTCGTTTATAGTAAAAAGTCTTGCTATATCGTCTGCGATAACGCCTATATCATGTGTAATAAAAACTATGGTTATCTTATCTTCCTGATTTAGCTTTCTCAAAAGTGCATAGAAGTTTTTTTGTGAAGCTACATCAACACCGGTATTTGGTTCATCGAGTATCAAAATTTCAGGATTTGAGGCAAGCGCACGGGCGATCATGGCTCTTTGCCTCTGCCCGCCGGAGAGAGTTCCTATCATCTTATCCTGTAAATCTAAAATATCCATCTTTGCCATCGCATCATAAACAAGCTTTTTATCCGTTTCGTTAAAAGAGCTAAAAATTCCACCCTGCGATGTTCTGCCCATCTTTACGATATCTAAAACCGTAGCCGGAAAAGAGCTGTCTACATGTGAAGCACGCTGGGGAACATAACCGATTTTATGCCACTCTTTAAAATCACTGAGTTTTTTTCCATAGATTTTCACCTCGCCGCTTGTAGGCTTTTCAAGTCCCAGCAACATGCGAACAAGTGTTGTTTTACCGCCGCCGTTTGGACCTATGATGGCAATATACTCCGAGCGAAAAATCTCCAAAGAGATGTTTGATAAAATTCTTTGACCTTTAACAATAAAGCTTAAGTTTTTAATATCAAATATCGGAAGATTAAATTTCATTTACACTCAAGTGCCTGAGATATCTTTTGTAGATTTTTTCTCATAATATCTTCATAACTTAGATTTGCTTTTGCTTCATCTGCCGTGATATTACCTAAAGGCTGAAGCATATCTACCTTTACTTTTGCCTCTTTCGCTATACTTTTTATCGCTCTATCGCTTGCAAAACTCTCAAAAAATAGAGTACCGACTTTATGCTCTTTTACATGCTCTATGATTTTCATCATATTTTTTGCACTCGGTTCAGCTTCCGGAGACAAACCGCTGAGAGCTTCAACATGAAAACCGTATCTGTGAGCAAGATATGAAAAAGCGTCATGATTAACGATGATCGTATCTAGTTTACATGAAGAGAGGCTTTTTTTATAATCACTATCAAGTTTTTTTAACATATCTATATAACTCTCTCTGTTTTTCATATAAAAATCTCTGTTTTGAGGAAAGAGCTCGGCAAGCTCTGCAGCAATATGCTCTGCAGCTTTTATCATATTTAGCGGATCTTGCCAATAGTGCGGATCTATGTTATGATGAGAATTATGGGTATCTTTGTGATTGTGTTCATGGTCTGATTCAAGCTCTCTCAGCTCTACATGTTTACTCATATCTACAGCTCTATTTTTAAAACTAAAGCCTTTAATCCACGGCTCAAGCCCTGCTCCATTATATAAAACCAATGCACTTTTATTTATCTTTATCATCTCTTTTGGAGTCAATTCATAGCTATGTGCATCTACCCCAAAAGGAAGAATCATAAAAACTTCCGCACTCTCGCCTGCGATATATTTTGATATATCATACAAAGAGAATGTACTTGCCGCAACAGTCGGCTTCTGCGTAGACTCTTTTGCACTTAGTGGCATGAAGAGTATAAAAATTGATGCTGCCGTCATAAAAATTTTGTTTTTAAGATTCACTGCTTTTGTCCAATATTTTTTCGAAATTATAGCTTATTTTGCAACAATAAGTTTTTTTGGGTATAATTCGCCACTTTTTAAAATAGGGTCAAACCCTCAAGGATATATAAATGACAACTAGTTTTCTACTTATTGTTCAAATAATTTTGGTAGTAATGTTGGTAATAGCAGTGTTGCTACAAAAAAGCTCAAGCATCGGTCTTGGTGCATACAGCGGCTCAAACGAGTCAGTTTTTGGAGCAAAAGGTCCAAACAGTTTCTTAGCAAAAACGACTTTTATTATAGGCTTTTTATTTGTAGTAAACACAGTTATTCTAGGCTACATGTATTCGTCTACAGCAACAGCGTCTGTAGTTGATAACATGGTTGAGACAACCAACATTGCAGCTCCGTCTGCGACTCCCGTAAAACCTGAGAACAACCAAACTACACCTTCAAAATAGTTGCAATTTTTTTGCAACTATAACTCTGCTAAATTCTTTTTTTTAAATATTTCTTGCTACAATTGCACCAATATTTTTCATAATACAAGGAAATAAAGATGTTAGCCGAAATATTTAATCAGTGTGAAACAGAGATGAAATCTAGTATAAGTCATATGCTTAGGGATTTCAAAACACTTAGAACAGGTAAGATTACTACGTCTGTTTTAGATAATGTAAAAATTGACTACTACGGAACTATGACTTCACTTGATCAAGTAGGTTCTATTTTAGTAGCAGATGCAACGACTATCGTTATAAATCCATGGGAAAAAAATCTCCTTCAACAGATTGACAGTGCCATATCAAAGGCAAATATCGGTGCAAATCCAAATAACGACGGAGTCCAAATCAAACTCTTTTTTCCGGCTATGACGGTTGAACAAAGACAAGAGTCTGTAAAACAGATGAAAGTAATGGGCGAAACTGCAAAAATTGCTATAAGAAATGACAGAAAACACTCTAACGATAAGATAAAAAAACTTGAAAAAGATAAACTTATAACTGCCGATGAGTCAAAATCCGCTCAAGAAAATATACAAAAAATAACTGACAAATTTATTACTGAAGTTGAAAGCATTTTAAAAACAAAAGAAGCTGAGATATTAAAAGTATAACAAGTCAAAAAATAAGATACGGGATTTTAAAATGGATATTAAAAAAATATATATGGATTCAGATGCTCTTTTAGAAGGACATTTTAAATTAAGCAGCGGCAACCACTCACAGTTTTATCTCCAGTCTGCAAAAGTTTTGGAAGATCCAAAAACAGCAAAACTTCTAGCCGACGCTCTGGCTCTGCAAATCAAAGAGAGCGGTATCAAAATAGACACTGTTTGTGCCCCCGCTCTTGGCGGACTTATTGCAGGTTTTGCACTTGCAACGGCACTTGATTGCAGATCTATATTTGCAGAGAGAGTAAACGGTGAAATGTCTATTCGCCGCGGATTTGAGGTAAAGAAGGGCGAAAGAGTTTTGATGACGGAAGATATCATTACAACCGGCGGTTCTGCGATGGAAGCGGCAGCCGTAGTAGAGAGTCTCGGCGGAGAGGTTGTAGCGGTTGCAGCCTTAGCAAATCGCGGTTTTTGTAAACGCCAAAACAGCGATGTTACAACAAAGCCAAACTGCCGCCTTCCGCAGGATATCCCGTTTTTTGCACTTGCTGATTTTACGTTTGAGATGTACTCACCTGAAGATTGTCCAATGTGTAAAAATGGAAGCGAAGCTATAAAACCCGGATCAAGAGGAAACTGATCAAGACGCTGTTTGTGAAAAAAATTGTACTTTTTTTAGCATTTTTGCTTTTTTGGCAAAATCTAAATGCATCCGATAGTGCTCTAAACGATGATGAGTTGAAAAAGATGATTGGCAGAATGTTAATCGTCGGATTTGACGGTGAGAGCGTGGATGAGAGAAGTAAAATAGTCAAACAGATACAGAAATATAATCTCGGCGGCGTCATACTCTTTGACCGCCATTTCCACGACAGAACCAAAACAAAAAATATAAGCTCACCGCAACAACTTAAAACGCTTACCGCATCTCTCAAATCTTTTGCAAAAAAACCGCTTCTTATCTCCGTGGATCAAGAAGGCGGAAGAGTTGCAAGACTCAAACCTGCATACGGATTTGACGCAACCCCATCGGCTAAAGTCGTCTCAGAAATGGATGAATACATGACGAAACATGTATACGACTCTTTGGCAAAAACACTCAAGAACAGCTCAATTAATTGTGACTTTGCGCCGGTGGTTGATTTGGCTTTAAACCCAGAAAACAGCGTTATCGTCGGACTCAACCGCTCTTACGGAAGCAGCTCTAAAGAGGTTGTAAAATACTCAAAAATCTTTATAAACTCACTCAAAAATGAAAATATCATAAGCGTGGCAAAACATTTTCCCGGTCACGGCTCATCACTTGGAGATTCACATGAAGGATTTGTAGATGTGAGCAAAACATGGAGCGAGGTTGAGCTTGAACCGTACAAAGAGCTTATAAAATCCGACTCTCTTTCGATGATTATGAGTGCACATGTATTTAACTCAAAGCTTGACGAAAAGTACCCTGCAACACTCTCTTATAATGTAAATACAAAACTGCTACGTGAAAAACTGCATTTTAGCGGTGTCGTTGTAAGTGATGACCTTCAAATGGGAGCGATTTTAAAACACTACACGCTCAAAGAAATCGTTACGCTCTCCATAAATGCGGGGATTGATATGCTTCTATTTGGCAATCAGCTCGCAACTCAAGATATCGATGAACTTATAGAGCTGATTTTTATCCAAGTAAAAAGTGGTGAAATTAGCTATGAACGTATACAAGAATCCAACAAAAGAGTAGAACTCTTGCATAAAAACATATAACATGCAGAGTGCTTTTTCCACACTCGACTGGCTTGTGTTTGGTCTCTATTTCCTAGTTATTACGGTTACCTCCGTAATGCTTAGCCGCACAAAGATAGAATCTTCTCGCGATTTTTTCATTACCAAAAATCACATGTCGACATTTGCGGTTGCCATATCGGTAATAGCCACTTCACAATCAGCTGCCACATTTTTAGGCGCTCCGGAATATTCATACAGAAATGATTTCACATTTATAGGTTTTTACTTCTCCGGAGTGCTCGGAGCTTTTTTTGTGGCTTTTGTGCTTATTCCGAGATTTTATGCGATGAAAGCCGTTACTGTTTATGAACTCTTAGAGCTAAGATACGGAGAGAGCGCAAAAAAACAGGCAGGAGTAATGTTTCTCCTCGGACGGATTTTAGCAAGCGGTGCAAGGCTGTACATCGGTGCACTTGCCATCTCTATGATTTTGTTTAACGATATAATCTTTTTACATGTAAGCATATCCATCTTTATCTTGATGGCAGGCTCGGTCGCTTACTCATATTTCGGCGGCATCCGCTCTATCATCATCAGCGACATAATTCAAGCTGTTACCTACATCACTGCGGCACTTTCGGTACTCATCTTTCTATACTATTCGCTTGAAAATGTGGAGATTATAAAAACGCTCAAAGAGCACAATAAGCTTGTTTTTGTAGACACCTCTTTTAGCGGAGACTTCAACCTTATCGGGCTTTTTAGCGGATGGCTTTTGCTAAACATCGCGGCATACGGTCTAGATCAAGATTTAACGCAAAGGGTTCTCTGCTGTAAAAACAAGAGTGAAGCCACAAAATCGTTATTTATCTCAACACTTTTAACCGTCCCTATCGTTATGATTTTTTTAACCATCGGCGCACTTTTATATCTTTTTTACAACCAAAGCAATGTCGTACAAAATTTTCAAGGTGAAAAAATAACTATCTTTATGTACTATATACTAAACGAAATGCCCGAGGGCTTAAGAGGTTTGGTTACGGTCGGAGCGGTTGCAACTGCACTCTCCAGCACAACATCTGTTTTGGGCGCTATGGCTTCGGTGGCGGTTGAAGATCTCTATAGACCATGGAAGATAAAAAGAGGTCAAAGTGAGGAAAAACATTTTATAAAAGCATCAAGATTTGCAGTGCTTTTCTTCGCATTTGCTCTCTCTTTGATGGCGATGATAAGCTATTTCTGGCAACGATACAGTGATTTATCGCTTATAAGTTTTGCTCTTGGAGTTATGGCTTTTGCCTATACCGGACTTTTAGGAGTCTACTTCAGTGCGATTTTTACGAAAAGAGGAAACAAAGTAACAGTTTTTTGGGCTTTTATAGGCGGTTTTACGACAGTTTTAGCTCTTCAACCTTATACTTTTGGAATTGAACTTGGTTTTTCATGGCAGATAACCATCGGAACTGCCGTGGCATTTCTAATTACTCAACTTGGAGCCAAAAATGAGTGAATTTTATATCGGCATAATGTCGGGAACAAGCCTTGACGGAATAGACATAGCATATTGTGAGATTAAGCCGCATAGCTTTGAACTGCTTCATGCAGGAGTATATCCTTTTGACAAAAAGCTAAAAATCGATATCCTAAGTGCAATAAGCACTTCTACAACTCTAAAAACAGTAGGCGAACTTGATACGCGCTTAGGTGAAATGTATGCCGATGCGATAGAGAGTTTTATATCTGAAAATAAAATAGATAAAAGTACAATAGATGCTATCGGCTTACATGGTCAAACACTTTGGCATGAGCCAAATAGCACATACCCTTTTTCTATGCAGTTGGGCAATCCTAATGTTGTAACAGCACAAACAGGTATTAGAGTCGTAAGTGATTTTAGAAGAAAAGATATAGCGCTCGGCGGTCAAGGCGCTCCTTTTGCACCTGCTTTTCACAACTATATCTTCTCAAGACTTGAGGGAGATATAAGTGTGCTAAATATAGGCGGAATGGCAAATTTAACTCTTCTTGGCGATAATCTTATAGGCTATGACACCGGATGCGGCAATGTGCTTATGGATTACTGGAACTCACAGCACAACAGTACAGCGTATGATGAAGACGGCAGATGGGCAAAGTCGGGAACTATGAATGCAGACCTCCTTAAGATAATGTTGCAAGAACCTTATTTCTCCATGGAAGCTCCAAAAAGTACGGGCAGAGAACTTTTTAACTCAAAATGGGTTGAGGGGCAACTTGAAAAGTTTTCACAAAAAAAGGGAGGCTCTTTTCATATTAAAAACAGGGATGTTCAAGCAACACTTTTGGAGCTAACCGTACACAGCATAGCAAACGAAGTTAAAAAAACATCCACAAATCTTCTTATCGTATGCGGCGGCGGCATTAAAAACAGCTATCTTATGGAGAGACTAAAAGCCGAACTAAAGGATATTGAGGTAGCTTCAAGCGATGAGTGCGGTGTGAGCAGCGAGTTTATGGAAGCTATGGCATTTGCATGGCTCGCACATGAGAGAGTACATAAAAAACATGTCAAACTATCCTCCGTTACGGGAGCGTCAAAAAATTCTATTTTAGGTGCACTATATGAGTAAAATAAAAGCGTGGCTAGAGAGAACTTCTTACAAAAATTATAGTATTGAGGCTGCTTTGGCAGATGCTAGTTTTAGAAAATATTACAGACTCCGAGACGGTGAAAAGACGGCTCTTTTGATGGACTCTTCGTTAGAATTAAACTCTTTAAAATCATTTTTGGATGTTAACGCAAGGCTCATAAGTGCAGATGTTTGTGCACCTAAAATTTTAGAACAAAACTTAGAAGAGGGTTATCTGATTTTAGAAGATTTTGGGACTGTACACTATTTAGATCTGCTCAATCAAAACAATTACAAAGCATTTTATACAAAAGCTATCAACTCGATTTTAAAAATGCAAAAAGCCGATACCGATGGGCTGCCGCTTTATGACAAAGAGTTCTTACATGCAGAGATGAACTTAATGCAGGATTGGTATATTGAAAAATTTCTGCATGTAAAGCTTAGCGAGGCTCAAAAAGAGCTTATTAAAAGAACGCTGGAAGCAATTTCATCTGTAGTACTGCAACAACCTCAAGATGTTTTTGTACATCGTGATTTTCACTCAAGAAATATTATGCTCAAAAATGATAAAAAAATCGGAATTATCGACTTTCAAGATGCTATGAGCGGTGCTATTACTTATGATCTTGTCTCACTTCTCAAAGATTGCTACGTCGCTTACGACCGTAAAGAGATAAAAAAACTTGCTTTAGAGTTTCGTGATAAAAAAGGACTTAAAGTTGATGACGAAACATTTATAAAATGGTTTGATTTTATGGGGCTTCAAAGACATATAAAAGTGCTTGGCATATTCTCACGCCTCCACATACGTGACGGTAAAAACGGCTACTTAAAAGATATACCGCTCACGCTAAAGTATGTTCTTGATACGGCAGGCAGATACAATGAAACCAAAGATTTTGCCACTTTTTTAGGTAACTTAAAATGAATGCAATGATCTTAGCGGCCGGACGAGGAGAGAGAATGCGTCCGCTTACCGATAAGATACCAAAACCTCTGCTGGAAGTTCATGGCAAAGCGCTCATCGTCTGGCATATAGAAAAACTCGCTTCACTGGGCTTTAAAAAGATTGTTGTCAATATAGACCATCTCGGAGATTTGATACAAAAAAGATTGGGTGACGGCTCGGAGTGGGGAGTAAGTTTAATCTACTCTGATGAGCGCGAAAGCGGAGCATTAGAGAGTGCAGGCGGTATCATAAAAGCACTTCCGCTGCTAGAGAGTGAAAAATTTTTGGTAGTAAACGGGGATATTTGGTGTGACTATGAGTTTGATAGCGGTTTTGATATAGGCGATGATGCGGCACATCTTATTTTAGTTGCAAACCCTATTCACAACCTAAACGGAGATTTTGCTCTTAATAAAAACAGGGTTATAAACGATGCCAAAGAGAGATTTACATTTTCCGGGATAGGTTACTACTCTGCAAAGCTATTTGATTCTATGAACTCAAAAAAAGCACCGCTTGCACCGCTTTTGAGAGAAGCAATACAAAAAGATAAAATCAGCGGCTCTCTTTACAAAGGAAGATGGCATGACATAGGAACACCGCAAAGGCTTGCAGAGGCAAACTCTACTTTTGTATAAACTGTCCGCACCCTTTTACTTCAGTGCCTTTGAATGTTTTATAATCTTTGTTGCCGTCTAAATATGACTGAAATCTAGCGCACTCTTTACTTTTTAGACATATTTTGTTATCACATGCTTTATCTACTTCCATGAAAATCCTCTCTTGTATTTTTTTGAAATTATATATTATTACCCTCTATTTGACTTTAAATGGTATACTAAAAGATATAAAGAAGGGGTTTTTGCGTAATGTTTAAAATATTTTTAATGCTTTTTTCTACTACTTTGCTTTTTGCGGATCTCAACTGTAAATTTGAAAATCAAAATTATGTCGAGATTTGTAAGAGATCTGTCCAAAACGGCGTAAGCTATGAGTATGCAAATAGTTTTTTACTTTCAAGTCTAAAAACTCAAAAATTTGATGAGATAAGTTTTGAGTACCTCCAGCCCAAACATATAAAAACACATAAAAAGAATGAGAAAAAAGCGAATAACGTACTTATAAAATTTATACCCGAAGTGGTAGAACATTTAAAAACTTACAGTGAAGTTTACGACTATACCGAGGAAAAATATGGAGTCAACCGTGAAATAGTAGCCGCAATTTTACTAAAAGAGACAAAACTGGGGAAAATAGTACCAAAACATGATGCTTTCATAGTCTTTAACACTCTTGTCGTGAGAACAAAACCAAACAGCCCAAGAGAAAAATGGCTCTTAAACATGGGAAAAACAAATATGGTTTCCATCATCACCTATTGTTACAATAGAGATATAACTCCAAATGAGTGCAACCTGCCAAGCTCCTACGCAGGAGCTATCGGTATACCACAGTTTATGCCGGAGAGTTTTAGCTTTGCAGAAGGCTATAAAACAGAGTTTGCGGATCTGACAAAAATGGAAGATGCTATCGTATCTGCAGCTAAGTTCTTGTACACAAAAGCTGAATTTAAAGAACTTATAAACTGGGATAAAATACCAGACATTGCAGATCTAGAATCAAAATGGTACGATTTTGAGTTTGAAAATGAAGACGCATCATTCGTATATGCAAAAAACAAAAACGGGGACAAAGAGTACAAATGTTTCACATGTGATAAAGAAGAACTTGATTACTTAAGAGAATATACAAAAAAAATCTTACGTTACAACAACTCCTCAAACTACGCTGTAGGCGTTATGCGTTTAGCGTATGAGGCACAAAAAGGACTTACTCAAGCCAAAGCGGAATAAGCATATTTTATTTTTGTACATTAATTGACAAATCAGTTTTTAGAGGTGTCATAAAGAAAATAATCAACAACCGCTTCTCTTAAGCATCAATACATTAATAATATAAATAAACATAAAAATAATATTGGCTATAGCTGCTCCAATCAGAAGTAAAGTAATCAGCCAATTATCTATAAGCATCATATAATTTTCGGAAACCATTTCATATACAAAGATCGCTGCTATTAAATGGAAATCAGCAGCCAAGTTAGAAGCTAAAAGGAGTGGACCAATTTTACTCCTATCCTTTATGCTCTTCATAGTTATAAAGATATTAACAACGAATGCTGCTAATAATAGATAAATTCCTTCTTGAATTATACTATGTATACTCATGTATACAATCTCAATGCTAAGGCATAGTGATAATATAATGAAAAAACTATATAGAAATTTTTCTGAATTCATAACAGCCTTCTATAATTTGATTTATTTTTTTAATAATTATAAGGTTTATCGTGTCAGGTTTTTATCAAAAAACAAGTAACTACTATCAAGAAAGTATCAAAATTATTTCAAATTTGATACACATCGGACACGGCACATTTGTTCAAATCCTTGAGAGCTTTTTTTCATCCCATTTGAAAAATCGATTATCCCTACACGCCCTTTCATGCTGTCATGCAATGTCCAATAACTGAAGTATGGGCAAAAGCCGATGAGATTGTGGGCGTCCTATTCGGGTCTATCAATGTATATAATTCTGCTGCATTAGAGATACGCCAATTTGTCATTCCGATATAATCTAAAGTTTCGCAATAAGCCATTGCACTTTTATAGCTCATTTGCCGCTCAGATGATGGTGCATCATCCTGCCATACCAAATTTTTACTAGGTTGTAATACAACATGCATTTGAGTATTTGGAATAAAATCTGCTCCAAAAAGATTCATTGCTGTCAATAATAAAATAAGTTGTTTCATGGTTAAACCTCCGCTCTACGTGATACTATTTATAGTTATAAAAATTATAGTTTTTTTAGTATCAGGTAAATCTCAAGATAATTTAAAAAAGGATAAAAAGAATATTAAAATATGAGTGGGCTTATACTTTATTAGCTTTTTCGTAATTTATATTGTAATATTCACTTGGAGATGTAACTTTTGCCAAAAATCTAAGGACAAACAAAAATACCAAAACACCACTAAAAATAAGAACATGGTAATTTGTGCTACTTGCAAATACATCAAAAATACTATTGAAATCTTCTTTGTTTATTTTCACAACATTTACGATAAATTCTCTAAGCGCCAAAATAATAAAAATATCTATTAAGATTCTTAGTTTTACTCTATTTTCATAAATAAAACCTATTAAAACCCTTACAATTTCTAAAAATATCATAAAATAGAGTGCATATATAACAACTTCCATAATCAAGCCAAAAACAGCAGCTATTAAAAACAGCGCAGCAGCTAGAAAAACCTCTAAATACAATCTATTTTGAAAAAACATTTTGACTTTTTCCATAATTCTCCTGAGTTAAAAAATTTAAATCACAGCAATTTACCCATGATGGATAAAATGATTACTTTATCGTTGGCTCATTCATACGATACCCCATGCCAGATTCGGTAACGATATATTGTGGCATCGATGGATTCTCTTCGATCTTTTTACGTAGCTGTGCCATAAAGACACGGAGATAATGGGTTTCATTCCCATATCCACGTCCCCACACATTTTCAAGGACAAAGGTATGGGTTAATACTTTCCCCTTGTTCTTTGCAAACAGAGCCAACAGTTCGAACTCTTTTTTTGTCAGTTTCACCGCTCTAGAATCAATTGTAACGGTTTTGTTCGCAAGATTAATAGTGAGTTTTCCGATGGTAATCTCAGTTTGGATTGATTCATCTTTGTCTCTGACACGACGGGAAAGTGCTTTGATCCGTGCAATCAGTTCACCGATACTGAAGGGTTTGGTGAGATAATCATCCGCCCCCATCTCCAATGCTTCAATTTTTTCAGATTCGATATCACGTGCACTGACGACTATAATCGGTATATCACTGAATATCTTAGCTTCTTTAATGAATTTTTTACCGTCTCCATCAGGAAGACCAAGATCAAGAAGCACTAAAGAAATCGGATTTTGGGATAGTGCTACGAGACCTGATTTGACTGAACCTGCTTTGATGAGTTCATATCCTGCCGCACCCAAAGAAATACTCAGCATTTTTTGAATTCCGCTATCATCTTCTACTAATAAAATAGTTCCCATGTTTACTCCTCTTTTGAATTCATTTGCGAATCGTTTGCGTCAATGGGAAGTGTAATCGTCAATACAAATTCGCCGTAACGTTTGGTTGCGTTGATACTACCTTTATGCGCCTGAATAATCCCTCTGATGATTGAAAGTCCAAGACCGGAGCCTTTGATTTTCGCCGACATTTCCGCCCGATAAAATTTATCAAAAATATTGGATAATTCAGACCCATCAATATCGCTTGGATTAGAAACACTCATTAAAAGATTAGCTCCCCGTTTAGCGGCATGAACCTTGATCTCTCCGGCTTTTGAGTATTTTAACGCATTATCAAAGAGGTTGAGCATCGCCTGTTCTAGCAGTGAAAAATCTCCTTTTATCGGTGGAGAATCTACATCAAAGCTAAAAGTCACATCGTCGCGAGGATGCTGTTTTAATGCTTTTTGATAGGCACTTCCGATAATATCATTTACGTCACACCAATCTTTTTTTAGATGCATCAATCCATTTTCCAATCGTGCAAAATCCAAAAGATTTTTTAGAATCCGCTCCATCTCAAAAGCACTCTCTTCAATGTTTTCCAATAACTCTTTTTCGGATGTATCGGAGATGGTAACATCTGGACTGTTGATTGTACTTACCGACCCAAGAATCGCGGCCAAAGGAGTTTTCAGTTCATGATAGACCGAGTTGAACAATACTGATGTCAGTTTTTCTGATGCCTCGATTAGTTTGATATGTTGATTTTGCCGAAAGAGACCGATACGCCATAGCGATACGGCAAATGTATTCATAAAAGCGGAGAGCAGTTCATATGTCGGAGCGTCCAATACCGGTAACTCAACCGCAACGACGGCTACGGTTTTATCAAACGCTTTGGAAGGGAAAAAAGTCATTTCGACATTGGGCATCGTATTGGTAAATTTTCCGGCACTCTCACCGTTGCGATAGACCCATTGCGTACATGCCTGATCATTGGATGAGACACGAAAATAATTGCACTCATCATGACTGAGCATCTCACCATTCACAATCGCCGAAACAACTTTGAGTTTATCAGAATCATCAGGAATCAGCACCATCGTTTTTGAACCGAAAATAGCATATAGTTTTTCTACCGCAAATTGTGAAGCATCCTCCTCGTTTTCGAAATTACCCAATTTTGAGCTGAGTTCATAAAGTCGTCGAAATCGTGTCTCTTCGCTTTTAATCGCCTTATTTTTGGCTTTAATCCCATCTGAGAGTTTTCCTGAGGTATAACCGACAATCAAAAAGATGATAAATGAAAGGGTATAGCGAAGATCATTGACACTAAATGTATAGAAAGGTTCAATAAATAAGAAATCAAACAACAATACCCCTATCAATGCAGTAAAAAATGAGTATGAAACCCCATAACGCACTGCGGTGAAGAGGGTTAAAAGAAGATAAATGAGAGTAATGTTGACTATCCCAAGAATATCTTTGGCAACAAATGAAAATCCAGTAATCCCTGCCAATAGTGCTATACACACCAGATAGTGTTTAACATTTGTCGGTGTTTGATCAGAAGGTTTGATCTGCTCCCAAAAAGTAGAATGTTTTTTCTCAAAAGGAACGATGTCGATGGTACACTGAGGTTTTCTATCCATCACGCTTTTGGTCAGATTTGGAAACAGCAGTCCTAAAAAACGGCTTTTCGGACGCGTCATTACCAGTTCGGTTACACCGTACTCTTCAATCGCTTCAATAACCGCATCGGTTTTGTCTCCGGATATTTTTGAAATAACATTTGCTCCAAGCCGTTCAGCCAGTTTGAGATGTTTTCGTATCTGTTCACTTTTACGGGTATTGCCATGCACTTCGGAAGTAATCTGCAATGCGATAAATTCCGCTCTAAGAGAATCGCTGAGCCGTTTGGCATAGCGAACCGCATCCATCGACTCTTCATGATGATCTATGCAGACCATGACCGTATTGGTCTGCGTCCTTCTGCCATCGCGTTTGGAAACTGAATATTCATTGAGTTCATCGCTCACTTTAAGTGCCGCTTTGCATAGTGTTAGTTCGCGCAATTTGCTGATATTTTGTTCAGTGAAGAAATTATTAAGAGCAGATTCAACACGATTTTGGGGATAGATTTTTCCGTTTTTGAGCCGTTCTATCAACTCATCGGGGGGAGTATCTATAAGTCGAAAACTGTCCACCCTCTCCAATATGCTATCAGGTACTGTTTCGACAACTCGGACATTCGTCAACGAATATACAATGTCGTTAAGGCTCTCAATATGCTGGATATTCATTGTCGCAATAACATCTATACCGTGTGATAGAATTTCGAGAACATCCTGATAACGCTTTTCGTATTTGGAGCCTTGTGTGTTAGTGTGAGCAAGTTCGTCAATCAACACCACTTCGGGATCGCGTTTGAGGATTGCATCGATATCTACTTCGCTAAATTCCGCTCCGCCGTAACGGATCTTTTTGGTGGGAGTAATCTCCAGTCCCTCTGCCAACGATTCTGTTTCCACACGCCCGTGCGCCTCAAGATATCCGATAACGACATCGATACCGCTTTGTTGAAGTTGACGCCCCTTGGATAGCATAGCGTAAGTTTTACCGACTCCTGCCGTAGCGCCGAGATAGAGAATAAAATTCCCTTTCTCAGCTTTTTGTACCTGTTCGAGAAGCCTTTCGGCCTTAGATTTTAACTTTTCCAAATTCTCTGTCTAATGTTAAATTGAGATTGACGACATTTATTTTCTCTTTCCCTATAATACCAAAATAGGGCTGTTGAGTGCTTTTACGAATGACATCAATTACCTTATTCTCTTCAATACCTCTAACTTCTGCCACCCTTTTTGCTTGTATCGTTGCATTCGCAATACTAATATGCGGATCTAGTCCGCTGCCGCTTGTTGTAACTGCATCCATCGGCACTTTTTGTGAGGTGCTCAGACTGTTTTCGGTGCGATACGCTTCGACCCGTTCTTTAACCGCATCATGCAGTTTTTGGCTGGTGTAGCCTAAATTTGATCCGCTCGATGATGTACCGTCATACCCATCTTCCCCAGCCGCTGAGGGACGGGGATGAAAATAGTACGGCTGCGTAAAATTTTGGGCAATCAATGTTGAAGCAACAGGGTTTTCCTCCTCATGCACCAAAGAACCTTTTGCTTGATCTGCAAATACACTATTTCCGATTGCATATATCGCCAACGGATATACAAGGGCGCAAATCAGCGTCAAGCCACTAAATAATATAACCGATTTTTTTATCTCTTTAAACATCTTTTACTCCTTATGCCAAACCGATGGCACTAATAACCATATCAATGAGTTTAATACCGATAAACGGGGTAATAATCCCTCCTAATCCGTAAATCGCCAGATTGCGACGCAATGCCGCTTCTTCACTTTGTGCTTTAAATGCCGCACCGCGCAATGCTACGGGAATCAAAGCCACAATAATGAGCGCATTAAAGATAACAGCCGATAGAATCGCGCTTTTCGGGCTTGCCAAGTCCATGATGTTGAGTACGGCAAGCGATGGAAAAATAATGACTGCAAGTGCTGGAATGACCGCAAAATATTTTGCTATATCGTTGGCAATACTAAAGGTGGTCAACGCTCCTCGTGTAGAAAGTAGCTGTTTGCCTACCTCTACGATTTCAAGAAGTTTCGTCGGAGAGCTGTCGAGATCAATCATGTTCGCCGCTTCTTTGGCTGATTGTGTCCCGCTGTTCATCGCCAGACCCACATCGGCTTGCGCCAATGCAGGGGCATCGTTGGTGCCATCCCCCGTCATAGCGACAAGGTATCCATCTTTTTGATACTTTTGAATGAGGCGAATCTTTGTCTCCGGCGTTGCTTCGGCGACGAAATCATCCACCCCCGCTTCTGCAGCTATCGCGGCAGCGGTTAGAGGATTGTCTCCGGTAATCATAATCGTTTTGATCCCCATTGCCCGTAATTCGGCAAATTTGTTTTTAATCCCTGTCTTGACTATGTCTTTGAGCATAACGACACCGAGAACTCTGGCATTGACCGCAATGACCAGTGGCGTAGCTCCCTCTTTAGCGATTTTTTCACAGATTCCACGACACTCTTCATCAAAAATTCCATCATATGTTTTCACAAATTTTGCAATAGAATCCATCGCTCCCTTACGGATATTGATATCCCCTACATTAACACCGCTTAGGCGAGTATCGGCACTAAAAGGAATCCAAGTCTCTTCTCCAATCAATGCTAGAGGCTTTGCGTCCATACTCTCCGCAAGTGCTACAATACTGCGTCCTTCCGGTGTTTCATCGGCTTTTGATGAGAAAACTGCATAAGATAGAAGCTCGTTTTTGCTGACACCGTTCACGGTAAAAAAATCACTCGCCATACGGTTACCGAATGTGATTGTTCCTGTTTTATCAAGGAGCAAAACAGAAATATCGCCCGCTGTTTCGACTGCTTTACCACTGGTGGCGATAACATTTTTACGGAGTAACCGATCCATTCCGGCTATCCCGATAGCACTGAGTAATCCGCCAATCGTTGTAGGAATCAGACACACAAACAGCGCTACTAATACCAATAATGAAAATGAACCGTTAAAATAACCTACCAATGGCTGTAATGTAGCTACCGAAAGTAAAAAGATCATACTAAATCCGATAAGGATTAGACTAAGAGCAATCTCATTTGGAGTTTTTTGACGCTTTGCTCCTTCGACAAGCGAAATCATATGATCAAGAAAACTCTCCCCCTTAGCTGCCGTTACTCGTACTTTGATCCAGTCCGAGAGTACCGTTGTCCCTCCTGTTACAGAACTGCGATCCCCGCCGCTCTCACGAATTACTGGAGCTGATTCTCCAGTAATTGCACTTTCATTGACACTCGCAACCCCTTCAATCACTTCGCCGTCGGCAGGAACAAGCTCTCCAGCTTTTACAATAACAACATCTCCCTTTAGCAGTAAAGAGGCATCGACATTCTCGACTTCATTACCAATTAAGCGATTGGCTTTGAGATTGCTTTGGGTCTGACGAAGGCTTGATGCCTGTGCTTTCCCATGCCCCTCAGCCAATGCTTCTGCGAAGTTGGCAAACAAGACGGTAAACCACAACCAGAACAAAAGCTGTAGATTAAACCAAAAGTCTGCAGGATCAAAATTTCCGGTTAAAAATAGAGCCGTACAAAATGCCGAACTCAGTGTCACGACAAAAATTACCGGATTTTTAATCTGATGCTTCGGATTGAGACGAATAAACGACTCCTTCAACGCATCTTTAAAGATTTCATTGTTATTAATTTTAATTACTTTTTTCATACTATTTCCTTAAAACAGCTTGCCGGATAGCATGAGAATATGCTCCGCAATCGCTGTGAATGTCAATGCCGGCAAAAAGGTCAATGCACCCAAAATAAGAACCGTGCATGCCAAAAAGATGGTAAATGTCGCATTGTCGCTTTTTACCGAACCCGATGAGAGGGCATATGTTTTTTTGTTTGACATGCTCGCCGCAATCGCAATCATAGGGATGATGACTCCGAAGCGTCCGATAAACATCGCTATCGCCAGTGTCACATTGTAAAATGGCGTGTTGGCGGTAAGTCCCGCAAATGCGCTTCCGTTATTCGCCGCTGCCGAGGTGTAGGCATAGAGTATTTCGCTCAAACCATGTGGTCCGGCGTTATTAAGCCCTGCCAATCCCTCAGCACAATTAGCCGCGTAGGCTGAAAAGCCCAAAATAGCCGCTGAGGGGAGAAGTAATGCGATGATAACCGCCTTAATCTCATACGCTTCAATTTTTTTACCCAAATACATCGGTGTTTTTCCGACCATCAATCCAATCATAAACATCGAGAGCAACGCATAAATCATCATCCCATAAAATCCGGCACCCACACCGCCGAAGATTACCTCTCCGACCATCATCTGAAGCATCAAAACCCCACCTGCGAGTGGAGAGAAGCTGTCGTGCATTGAATTGACCGCACCGCATGATGCCGCCGTAGTTACGGTCGCAAACAAACTTGATGCTCCCAGTGCGAACCGCACCTCTTTACCCTCCATGCTCGGTCCCTCTTCAACGCCAAGCTCACTCAACATCACATTTCCTTGCGACTCTGCATAATAAGTAGACCCGAGAGTCAGGGCAAATAACAGTGCCATCGCTCCAAAGATTGCAATCCCCTCACGACGGTTTCCGGCAAACTTACCGTATGCAAAAAGCAGTGCCACAGGGATCAAAAAAATCGAAAAGATTTGGATAAAATTCGTCAATTCGTTCGGGTTTTCAAATGGATGGGCGCTGTTAGTGTTAAAAAATCCACCTCCGTTGGTTCCCAACATTTTGATTGCTTCCTGACTCGCCACCGGTCCCATCGCCAATGTCTGCGTTGCACCTTCAATCGTTGTAATATCCACATACGGGGAGAGATTTTGAATTACCCCTTGAGAGATTAAAAAAATCGCATATATAAATGCAATCGGCAATAAAATACGCAATGTCGTCTTTGTCATATCAATATAAAAATTGCCTATTCCTCTTCCTGTTAGACCACGCATCAATGCTACGGCGACTGCTACGCCCGTTGCTGCAGAGAGGAAGTTTTGTACGCCGAGCCCTACCATCTGCGAAAAATAACTCATTGTACTTTCACCGCTGTAGCTTTGCCAATTCGTATTAGTGACAAAACTGACTGCCGTATTGAGTGCCAAATGCCAGCTCAAGTTTGAAAAATTTTGTGGATTGAGCCATATAGCACTTTGAAAAAAGAGAATAAAAAAGAGAATAAAAATTCCAAATATGTTAAATACCATCAACGAAATAGTATATTCTTTAAAACTTTGTGATTTCTCCACATTTATTCTGCTAATACTAAACAAAGCATTTTCAATCGGAGCAATAACAGGATCAAGAATCGTTTTCTTTCCGTCAAAAATTTTGTAAACATAGTTTCCTATAAAAAAGCCGAAAACAACCACCGTGAACGCAAATAATGCGAACAATACCATATCAAATACTTCCATTTACAGCTCCTCAATTTTAATAAGAGTATAAACGAAGTAAAAAAGCAATGCAATTGCAAGCGTAGTGCCTGCGATTATTTCTAACATCATGCCTAACTCCGTATAGAATAGATTTCAACTATAATTGTACCCCCGAAAGCGGTCAAAAAAAGCTCAAACAATACGGCTATGATATAAAGAAAAAATCAAAATTTGTCAAAGAGCATCAAGGTCAAAAGATGGGATAAGGCTATATTAAGAACATTTGTTCTCTGTTTCTACATGTAAGGATGAATGACGATTAAAAAATAAAAAGAGGGGAAAAGTAGCATGTAGGGAGTTTATTATACTCCCTATCTGTGCCTAACATTAGTTAAAACCTAAAAGTAACCGTCCCTACAATATTCTCTTCATCAGCACTAGAATCTGTATCATGGCTAAAATCAATATATGCAAGACTAAGATTAAATTTTTCAAAAGATCTCTTTAATCCTAAAGCGTAATAAGTGCCTATGTCATGATAGTCGCCGTAACTAACATCAAATCCTACATCATACGGTAATTTAGTCAAAGCACCGACTTCCCAGAAATCTTCAGGATTTAAATCGTTTGTTTCAATACCCTTGCTATATTTTGCCCTAACGCCAAATTTTTCCCACTCTTTACTTAACCCTAAATATACCTCTGCAAAATTGTACTCATTTGACATATTAGGGTAAACATATTGTATAGCGCCTATATCAAAGGCTATTCCGGCTAATTCACTCTTATATCCACCGTAAAAATCTGCTTCTAAAGAGTTTTTCGTATCTCCAAAGTCCACATTTGATCCCCAAGTGCCTATATATAGACCTTTATACTCTAAGTCGACTCCGCCTTGAACTGCAGGAGAGTTGTTGCTTTGAGTCATACCTCTCCATATATAATTACTTGTAATTGCCATATTTGCACTTACGCCAAAATCAGATTTTTCTTCTTCTGCAAATGCCATTGTTGTAATAAGGGCTACTGATAAACTGAGTTTAATAAATTTCATTTCATATCCTTTTATATAAATTTCAAGTGTAATTGTATCCCCCAAAGCAGTCAAAAAAAACTCAAACAATACGGCTATGGTGTAAAGAAAATATAAAGAATTTTAGAAAATAACAGCCTTTATAGTATATGAACTTTGCGGCTTTAAAACCTTTCTATCGTCAAACGCATTAGCCGACTCTATGCAGAGCATATGCTCGTAAGCATTCTCGTTCATAGCACTCATTCTTAAAGTTTTTTCTATCCATGGATTCCAAACAACTGTTGAAGATGAGCCGCTGTTTTTTATATGAATTTCCCTATTTTCATCTCTCAAAATAATTTCATCAGTAACCTCTTGGTAAACTCTGTCAACCTCTTGGTTAAAAGTTATATCGCCCTCTTGTATCTCGTTTTTCCATGTAAGAGCATCTAGGTAAGGCTTTTTGTCCAAACCTTTGATAAGTGCATGTGAGATGTGCGAAACTTTAAAATAGGTGTGAAGAGCTTGTGTCAAGACAAAACTCTCACAATCAAGATTTGTAGTTTTTAGCTCCATCGTTAGCTTGTCTGAGATAGTTACATGTAGCTCAAGCTCAAATTTATACCGCCACATTTTAAGCGTTTGGCTGCCGTGAGTAAGCCTAAATATCAAAGATGAACTTTTTTCATCAGACTCATCGCTTTTGATAAACTCCCACATGGAGACTCTTGCAAAGCCGTGTTGAGGCAGATTTTTATTTTCGTTAAAACCAAACCATGGCCAGCAGATGGGAACTCCGCCACGGATTGCTTTGCCGTATTCAAAATCACTCACTTCACTTAGCCAAAGTATCTGCTCTTCATCCGCTCTTTTATAGTGAAAAATATGTGCACCCTGAAGAGCGATTTTTGCCTCTGCGGCAGAATTTTTTATCTCTATATATTCAAATCCGTTAGCCAATTTTTTATGAACAATCATTCACTTCTCCATGATGAGATTTTATGTCCTTTGATAGCGTAAAAAAGTATAAAAGCATAGCAAACTATGCCGATAAGGTAGGTTGATTGCATATCACCGCTTGTTTGAGCGATTTTACCGAAGAGTAGCGGAAGTATCGCGCCTCCGGCTATCGCCATAATCAAAAGTGCGCTTCCCTTAGCCGTATGTCTGCCTAAACCCTCAAGTGCCAGAGGCCAAATTGTAGGCCAGACAAGAGCATTTGCAAATCCCAAAAGTGCAACAAAAGTTACGCTGTCGGGAATGGTTCTCACTCCGCTGTAGCCCCATAATATCTCGCTGATTGTGTTGCTTTGCGTAGATGAAATTGCGACACCCACTAAAAATAGTACTCCAAGTATTGCCGAACCTAGAAGTGCATTCTCCTGAGAGAGATATTTCGGTATGAAAAAAACGCCGACAAGATATCCAAAAACCATAAAACTCATAGTAAAAGATGTCAAAGAGGTGTAATTTTCTACACCCAAACTTTGTCCGTAAAGCCCGATAGTATCTCCGGCAATCACCTCAATACCGACATAAAAAAAGAGAGCGGCTGCTCCCAAAACAACACGTGGAAACTCAAATATGCTCTTTTGTTCAACCTCATCATCTTGAGCAAACTCAAGCTCTGGAAGTGAAGAAAACTTTACAAGTACGATCAAGCCACTCAAAACTACAGCCATAATTATGTATGGAGTTATCAGTTTTGAAGCCAAAATCTCTTTTGCCTCGCTTGTCAAATCTTCCAAAGAGCCGATGCCTGAGAGTATAAAAGCACTGAAAAGCAAAGGAGCGACAACTCCCGCACCTTTGTTTATAAGCCCCATTATGCTTATTCGCATAGCGGCACTCTTAATATCTCCGATACAGACTATGTATGGATTTGATGCACTTTGAAGTACCGTAAGCCCAGTTCCCAGCGTAAAGAGTGCGACAAGGAAGAGTATAAAATTTGCACTTTGTGCGGCAGGGATAAATATAAGGCTTCCCACAGCCATGATTGCCAAACCTAAAGCCATACCGTTTTTATAGCCTGTTTTCTCTAACAGATAAGCCATAGGCAGAGCCATAACGGTATAAGCTATGTAAAAAGCAAAAGTGACAAAGAGCGCTTGAAACTCGTTAAGGTCGCAGATGACTTTTAAAAATGGGATTAGTGAACCGTTGAGCCATGTAACAAACCCAAAAATGAAAAACAGAACTCCTATGATTGCCATAGGAACAAGCGTGGATTTACTTTGCACTTTTTAAACTTTTCAGATATTTTGCAACCGCATCTTCATCGTTTGTATGAGGCAGAACAATATTTGCCAGTTTTTTTACACCCTCTTGTGCATTTGCAACCGCAACCGAAGTTCCTGCCAACTCAAACATACCGACATCGTTAAAATTATCTCCAAAAACGGTTAGTTTAGAGAGATCAAAACCGACATATTCGCTTACGCTTTTAATGCCGTGAGATTTATCGGCATCTTTATGCAAAATCGTCAAAAAATAGCAGCCGACATAAGCTTCAGGAGCTAAGATATATTTTAAAGAATCTCCAAAAATTTTCTCTACTTGAAGTGCAAGTTCTCGCAGCAAAACCTCATCTCCAAAATAAACGACTTTAAAATTATCATCCATCGCACGAAGATTGCTCTGCTGATTGTGGTGATCGTCATTTTTATAATTTTTAAGAACCTCTTTTTGATGTGCGTTTAAAACGGTAGAGTAAGAGAAGATTTCGCGCAGAGTGCCATCTGCCAAAGAGAGGATAAAAGGGTAGATACCCAGTTTTGCACCCTCGTCTATAATAGCATCCGAGACCGCTTTGTTTATAAACTTTGTGTCGATTATTTTTTTATCCATAGTTGCTATTAAAGCCCCATCAAGCAGTATCATAGGAGCATTTATTTGAACATTCTCTATAAACTGGAGTGTTTTTTTGTATGTTCTAGCCGTTGCAACACTAACAATCGAGTCGACAGCCACGCCATTCCAAACATCTCTTGTGAAGTCACTTACCGACAAATCTGTTCGCAAAAAAGTGTGGTCAAGGTCTGTAATATATATTTTTTTCATTGTGTTAATATCTCAATTTACATGTAATCATTTTCTCAACAAGTAATCGCCCTACCTCAAGCTTATCATCGACTATAGAGGTTATAGCTAAATCTTTTAGGTTCTCTTTATCTTCGAGTGTTGAGACTTTTACTATAAGATTTATATCTTTTGTATGTTTTAAAATTGCCTCACAAATTGCTCTTTTTTTCTCTACGTTATCAAGTGTAACTATTACTGCCGCAGCACTCTCAGCATGCAGAGCTTCCAAAAGAGATAGTTTTGACATGTCACCAAGATATGCCTCTTTCCCCTGTGCCAATGCTTCTTGAACATGTTTTGGATTGTTATCGATAATAACGTAGTGTGCGTCGATTTTATCAAGATTTTGTGCCACAAATTTACCGGTGATGCTGTAACCGCACAAGATAACATGATCCCGTCTTGAGATAAAAGCATTGATATTTAGTCCAAGATATTGATGATGGCTCACAAAACTTACAAATGCGTTTATTTTTGAGATAAAAAACGGTGTCACAATCATAGAGAAGATGACTACAAGAACAAAAAGCGACTCCAACTCCTCTTTCAAAAGTCCTCCCATGCTTGCAACTGCAAAGATTACAAATGAAAACTCCCCGACTTGAGATAGAGCAAGTGCAGTTTTAAGAGAGAGTACATGCGATGATGAGAGGCGAAGTACAAAATAGGTTACAAAAGTTTTTAAAATAAAAATAAGAAGAAAGATAGCTATGATTATTCCTATATGATCCATAAAAAAGAGGACATCTATCTTCATTCCGACAACTATAAAAAATGTTCCTAAAAGTATGTCTTTAAAAGGTGCTATGTCCGCTTCTACTTTATGATGATACTTTGTTTCGGCAATAATCATACCTGCGATAAAAGCTCCAAGAGAGTAAGTAAAGCCCATAAATGAAGCTAAAAGTGCCGCACTCACAACTATAAACAAAACAGAACCCATAAAGAGTTCATCCACTTCGCTTGATGCCGAGAAGTGTAAAAGCCAAGTCATAACTCTCTTGCCGACAATAAACATAAATCCTATAATTAAAACAGCACTTATAAAAGTGTCTCTTATGATTACACCGACCGACTCTCCGCCTGCGTTTGTCAAAAATCCCAAGAGGATAAGAATCGGAATAACCGCTATGTCTTGAAAAATAAGTATCCCCGTTGCACGCTGCCCGTAAGGATTGTGTATCTCTTTAGATGTTTTTAAATAACTTAATACGACCGCAGTAGAAGAGAGAGCAAATGCAAGCGAGAGAATAAGTGCCGGTGTTGACTTCATTGAAAAAAGATAGTGGCTTATAGCATAGACGATTAAAGCGGTAAATCCTACTTGCAAAAATCCGTTTAAAAAAATCTCTTTTCTCATGCTGTTCATTTTAGCCAAAGAGATCTCAAGTCCGATTGTAAACATCAAAAAAACTATGCCGAACTCCGCAATATGTTCTAACGATTTCGAGTCGTTCATGTACCTTAAATCAAATGTATAAACCATAATAGTACCGGTAAGTATGTAACCTATAATCTGCGATACTCCCAGCCGTTTAAAAAAAAGGTTGAGCACTGTCGAGAGACCCAACGCGACTACTATGTATAAAAGTGCGAAATCCATATAAATCTTTCTTATTAAACTATCTGTTATTTTAGCAAAATATTCTTATAACTTGCCATTTTTAAGCGTACGGGTCTGCCTAATTTTAAGAGATACTATACTATAATCACGGCTTTAATTGACATTTTGGAGCTATTTTATGACTAAATATATTTTTGTAACCGGTGGTGTTTTAAGTTCTCTTGGAAAAGGGATAACAGCGGCTAGTATTGGCACTTTGCTTAAACACTCCGGCATACAAGTAGGTATGTTGAAGATAGATCCATACATAAATGTCGATCCGGGAACCATGAGCCCATTGGAGCATGGTGAGGTTTTTGTTACAAAAGACGGTGCAGAAACAGATTTGGACATCGGAAACTATGAGAGATTTTTAGATACATCTTATCTTAAATCAAGCAACTTCACTACCGGTCAGATATACTCAGCCGTTATCGAGAGAGAACGTGCAGGCGGCTACCTTGGTCAGACTATTCAGGTTATCCCACACATAGTCGGAGAGATTGTAAAGCGTATAAAAGAGGCTGGAGAGGGTCATGATATTCTCATAGTTGAGCTTGGCGGAACAGTCGGAGATATCGAAGGTCTTCCGTTTATGGAAGCGATTCGCCAGATGAAACATGATGATGAAGTAGAGGGAACTTTTTTTGTACATGTTACGCTTATTCCGTTTATAAAAGCTGCGGGTGAGCTAAAAAGCAAACCTACTCAGCACTCAGTTCAAGAGCTTCGCCGTATCGGTATCACTCCTCAGATGATAATTGCAAGAAGTGAAAATGCGCTGCCAAAAACTTTCAAGAAAAAATTGGCAATGAGCTGTGACGTCTCTGCAGACAGCGTTATAGAAGCTCTTGATGCTGCAACTATTTATGATATTCCTATTACATTCTTAAGACAAAACATCCTAAAGCCTATCTCAAAAGAGTTAGGCTTAGGCGAGCTCAATCCAAATATGGAAAAATGGGACTCTCTTGTTAAAAAAATAGTTCAACCGAAAAACCGTATTGTTCTTGGTTTTGTCGGAAAATATCTTGAACTAAAAGAGGCTTACAAATCTTTGACTGAGTCTCTAATCCATGCAGGCGCACATCTTGACACACGCGTAGACATTCACTGGGTTGACAGCGAAAAGATAGAAGAGAGAGGAGCAGAAGCACTTTTAAGTGATTGTGACTCTGTTTTAGTTGCAGGAGGATTTGGAAATCGCGGTGTAGAGGGCAAAATAGAAGCCATTAAATATGCTCGTGAAAACAAAATCCCATATCTTGGCATCTGCCTTGGAATGCAGCTTACACTTGTAGAGTATGCAAGAAATGTGCTTGGTTTTGAAGGTGCAAACTCCGTTGAGTTTGATGAAAACACGCCTTATCCTATGATTTACCTGATTGATAATTTTTTAGATCAAAGCGGAAATACTCAACTTCGAACCCATAAATCCCCGATGGGCGGAACTCTTAGACTCGGAGAGTACCCATGTGATACGTTAGAAGGCTCAATTATTCGCAAAGCTTACGGCGGGGCGAAAACAATACATGAGAGACATCGCCATAGATATGAGGCAAATCCGACATATCGCAAGCAATTAGAAGATGCCGGTATGATAGTTACAGGTGAGTCAAATGGTCTCATAGAAACTGTTGAGATAAAAGATCATCCATGGTTTTTAGGTGTTCAGTTTCATCCTGAATTTACATCAAGACTTCAAAGTCCAAACCCTTCAATACTTGCATTTGTAACAGCGACTCTTAATATTTCTCAAAAAGAGTAGCACACAACTCGGTATGCGAAATTTTAATAATCTTCCTACTTTAAGCAAATCAACTCTTTTTGAGTTGCTTAGCCAAAGATTTGACACTCAAGAGAAGAAACTCTCACAGATTCCGAATCCTGAACTTCTTCATGATGCGCCAAAAGCGGCTAAAAAAATAGCTTCCGCCATAAGAGAGAAAAAAAAGATAACGCTTGTGGGAGATTATGATGTAGACGGCATCAGTGCGACCGCTATTATGATTGATTTTTTTAGACAAATCCCGTACCCCATCGACGCAATCATTCCAAACCGCTTTAGTGACGGCTACGGTGTCAGTCCAAATATATTAAAAAGAGTAGACGCAAATCTCATCATAACCGTCGATAATGGCATAAGTGCCGTAGAGGCAGCTGAAATCTGCAAGCAAAGAGGCATTGAACTTATTATTACGGATCACCACACACCTCCCGAAATTCTGCCACATGCTTATGCAATCGTTAATCCAAAACTCTCTGAATGCAACTATCCGTTTGAAGAGATATGCGGTGCTCAGGTTGCTTGGCTTCTGCTTGGACTTCTAAAAAAAGAGTTAAACCTCCCTATCGATATGAAAGGGTTTTTAGATATTTTAACTATTGCAATTATTGCAGACATTATGCCACTCAAAGATATAAACAGAACGCTTGTGAAAGAGGGGCTAAAAGCTATTTCCACTTCACAAAGACCATCATCTATCATCATCAGAGACTTCTTAAACAAAAAATCTATATCATCTGAAGATATAGCATTCCAAATAGCACCTCGCATAAACTCAGCCGGAAGACTTGAAGATGCGAGCATCGCCTTGGAATTTTTAACCGCAACTACGACAAATCAGGCTTATAGACAATTTGAAAAGCTAAACTCTCTCAATGAGCAAAGACGTGAAATGGAAGCAGAGATAACAAAAGAGGCAATTGACGTGGTAAAAAATCAAGGCGAACTTCCAAATGTTATAGTCGTTGCAGGCGAAGATTGGCATGAAGGAGTTGTGGGAATTATCGCTTCAAGATTGGTTGAGTATTTTGAGAGACCCGCAATTGTGCTTAGCATAAACAACGGAGTTGCGAAGGGAAGTGCTAGAAGTTTGGGATATATTGATATTTTTAAACTTATACAAGATAATAGATTCTACTTAACAAAGTTCGGCGGACATAAAATGGCAGCAGGGCTTACGTTGGAGGAGCATAGTATAAAACTATTTGGAGATGCTATAAATTTGTCGGCTTCACGATTTGATTCTGATGATTTTATACCTCTTGAAGATGTTATAGGAATATTGCCTAGTTCACAGATAGATTTTGAGCTTTTAGAAATTCTTGAGAGCTTTGAACCATATGGAGAGGCAAATTCTCGTCCTCTTTTTCTTATAAAAAATGCGAAAATCATAAAGATAGATACATTCGGGAAAGACAGATCCCACTCTAAAATCATCGTTGAAGATCTCCAAGATAATAAAAAAGAGATAGAATTTATCCTTTTTAAAAATATTTTAGAAATGCCGGATGATGAAAGGCTTACATGTAGCTACAGAGCTATAAAAAATGAATTTAACTTAAAAATATCTGTACAACTTATTATAAGTAAAATTTATTAAAAAAAATTTATTTTGTAGTTTACAGGACACATTTATTCACTTTAAAGAAATTATCTTTAAAAAAATCAAGATTTAAAACTATACTTAAGCTTCAAACTTGTAGAATTGATAATATTATCACATAAAGGGATTAATCATGAAAAGAATCGTTACGTTATCGGCTATCGCTTTTTTGAGTACGGCAGCGTTTGCAAATGCTGATGTTCAAAAACAGATAGATGAATTAAACAAGAAGATAGAGCAGTTGCAAAACAGCGATAAAAAACAAGATACAAAGATATCTACCGTAAACGCACTTGCTGCGCAGGATAATATTAAGTTTGATGTAGACTTTAGAACAGCATACGACAACTTAAGATATAAAACTGTAAACGGAAACACATATACAAACGATGCTCTCTATTCAAACCGTTTATGGTTAGGTATGGGTTATGCTCCTACTGAGAGTATGCTATTTAGAGGACAATTGGCATACCACAAAGCTTTTGGTGCAAGTTATGGACAAAGAGGAACAGGTTTTGGCTTTGATACTTTTGACTGGGTATCAAGTGAAACACTTGCAGATGATAAGCTAAGAGTAAGAGAAGCATACTGGTTGTGGAATTTTAGAACAGGTACTATCGGTTGGGCAGCAAGTGTTGGTCGTCGTCCATCAACAAATGGGTTCTTAAGCAACCTAAGAGAAGATGATGCAAAAGCAAAATCTCCTATGGGTCATGTTATAAATATGGAATTTGACGGTGCATCAGTAACTATGAAGCTCGATAATTACGTACAAGGTATGTATGCTAAACTATGTCTTGGTCGCGGGTTAACAAATGCAGCTGGCTGGGCAAGTGAAGCAACTGCGGCACTAGGTGCTCCGATGGGTGGTTCAAGCCAACCGAATTTTACTAAAGTTGACGGCGAACTCGATACTGTAGATATGGCAGGATTCATATTTGTACCATATGATGATGGACAATATTCGGTTGAAACTACATGGTATAGAGGACTTAATGTTCCAGGTATGTATGCTACTTCTATAAATGGTGCAACAGGTCAGCCGACTGCATATGAAATGTTAAACGGCGGAGATATGGATGGTATGGCAATATCATTTAAAGTTGACGGCGTAGGTGATGGAATCAATGATTTCCTAGATGAAACAACCCTCTTTGCTTCAGCTGCTATGTCAAAATCTCACCCTAACATAAATATCACAAGAAGTGTAGATATGAGTTCTATGGGTATGGGAACTGTAAATATGGTTGGAAACAGTATGCTTGGAAGCGATGAGTCTGAGACTGGTCATTCTATCTGGTTGGGTGCTGTAATGCCAAATTTAACAGGCGGTAAATTTGGACTAGAGTATAACCACGGTTCAAAATACTGGAGACCGTTTACTTACGGTGAAGATACTATGATAGGCTCTAAACTTGCAGCTCGCGGTAATGCTTATGAAGCTTATTGGTCTCAACCAATCATCAAAGACGTATTCTCTATGCAACTAAGATATACATATTTAGATTATGAATATACAGGTTCAAACGGCTTCTTTGGTGACGGCGGTACGCCGATGAGTATGTCTGAAGCAAAAGCAATGGGAATGGATCCTGTTGAAACTGCACAAGACATTCGTCTATATTTCAGATACAGATACTAAAAATTAAAGAGCTTTTTTTAGCTCTTTAATAAACTCTTTTTTTATAAAATTTCCAAATTAAATCTCTTAAAAATAGTTCAGAACTTCCGGCTATAAAAAGTTAACAATCAGCAACAAAAACTATAAAAATAACAAATTTTTAATCATCACTTTAACTTATCATAAATAAAACATATAATTATTCAATAAATTTCTAGCTTAAAAAATTGATACATAAACAGAAAATTAGAGATTAAAGTTACTAAAACAGTGATATTTAAAACTCTCTTAAGCCTCAAGGCTGTAGAATTGATAACTTTATCACAAAAAAAGGAAAATAGATGAAAAAGAACAAAATCTTAGAAGAGATTTTAAATGAAGTTGACAAGCATCCGGAGATTATGTCTCGTCGTGAGGCTCTAAAATATTTAACAATGTCTCCATTAGCGGCATCTGTACTTGCAAGTGCAACTGTCGGAACAACTGCTGTTAGTGCATCAAGCAATGTTAAAGGTAAAATAGTAATCGTTGGTGGTGGTTTAGCTGGTATGAGTACAGCTGCGCTTATCAATAATACTATATCAAATGCAGATATCACTGTAATTGAACCTGACCAATATTCAGTATCTTATCAACCGGGACAAACTCTTGTGGCTGCAGGTGTTTGGGATAAAGAAGATATTATGTATAAAAGAGATGATTTCGTTCCAAGCGGCGTAAAACTTATCAAAGGAAGCGTAACCGCTTTTGATCCGGATAACAATAAAGTAACTGTTGATGGAAAAGAGGAAGTTTCTTATGATCAGTTAATCGTTGCTACTGGTCTTATGCTGAACTACGGGGGAATCAAAGGCTTAGAGGGTGTTATCACTTCTTCAGGTGCTGATAACGCTGTTGTAAGACAAAAAATCGGTAAAAATGGTACTCACTCAATCTACTTCCGTGATGGTGCAGTAGATACTTGGAAAGGTATACAAGAGTTAGTCGCTCAAGCGAAAGCACATAAAGGTCCAGAAAAACTTCAAGCTCTATACAGTATGCCTGCAACTGCTATCAAGTGTGGTGGTGCTCCAATGAAAATTATGTATCTTACGCACGCTCACTTAGCAAAAGCTGGTGTTGCTGATAAAGTTGAATTGACTTTCAACACAAACGGCGGAGCATTATTCGGTATTCCTGAATATAACGCTGCAATCGTTAAACAATTTGAGAAGAGAGGCTTTAAGTGGAACTTTGCTCATAACCTAGTTGAAATTGATACTGCTGCTAAAGTTGCAACTTTCGATAAATTCTGGAAAGAAAAAGGTGAATTTGACGAAGCGTTAGATGAGTATGTAATGGTTACAAAACATGAGTATAAACCAATCAAATATGATTTCATCCATGTTACGCCTCCTATGAAAGCTCCAGATGAAGTTGCAAAATCTGCAATCGGTTCAGGACAAGGATGGGTACCTGTTGAAAAAGAGACTCTTCAACACGTTAAATACAAAAATGTATGGTCTCTAGGAGACGTTGCAGCACTTCCAATGGGTAAAACAGGCGGTTCTGCTCGTAAAGAGTACAGAGTGTTAGTTGAAAACTTGGTAGCTTCCATGGAAGGCAAAACTACTCTACCGTCTAAATTTGGCGGATATACTGTTTGTCCACTTATCACAGGTCTTGGAACTGTTATGCTTGCTGAGTTTGACTGGAGCAAAAAACCAACTCCTTCATTCCCACTTGACCCAACACAAGAGAGATGGATTTGGTGGTTGCTAAAAGTTTATGCTCTTAAACCAATGACTATGTACGGTATGCTTGCTGGTAAAGCATAATTTATAGACTAGATTCTGAGGTTAACCTTGGAATGATAAAAATAAGTCATCCTGAACTTTGTTCAGGATCTAGTTTACCAATTTCTTCAAAAATTCCGCAATAAACTTAAAATCTACAAGTCTCAATTTTATTATATTTTTTATACAGATTGTACTAATTGTTACATCTTGTAATAAATAATATATATTAATTTTATAATATATATTAATTTTATTTTTTATGAGCTAGAATAACGCAATTCAAAAGGAGATACTATGAATAAAATCGTAAAAGTTGCATTAAGTGCAGCATTAATATTAAGTGTTGGTTCAGTAACTGCAAGTGCAGATGCTGATAAAGGTCTGAAACTTTATGCTAAAAAGTTAAAAGATGCTTGTGGAATATCAGGTGCGGCAATGGCTGGTAAACATACTCAGGCTCAGTGGGAAGAGATTAACAAAGGTGGCAATCTTGCAAAAGAGATTAAAACTATTTGTCCAAAAGCAGATGATGCAGATTTAAATGATAAAATTCTTCCTCATTTATATGACTTCTTCCACAAATTTGGAAGTGACAGCGGGAATGTTCCTTCTTGCTAATTAGCTTTTAATTTTACTCCTTGCAATTTTGCTTGGAGTAAAACTCTTCACTGCTTTTTATTTTATATTTTCACTCTCATTTTTAATTTTTTCTTATACTGCACACTTGTAAAATTAACCCTATATCAAGTATAATAACCACCGCTATAAATCAAATAATAACAGGAGACAAAATGAAAAAAGCTGTGCTTTTGACTTCAGCTGCTATGATATTTTCATTATCGCTTAGTGCACTTACATTAGGAAAGCTTGGTGATTTTAAATTTGAAAAAGCAAACGACAATGTTTATATAATGCACGGACCTGAAAAGGAACCAAGCAAAGAAAACGAAGGTTTTATGAACAACCCGGCAATAATAGAGAGTAAAAATGGTCTTATCATAATTGATCCGGGCGGAAACTATAATGTTGGTAAAAAGATACTTGCAGAAGTTGAAAAAGTAAGTAAAAAACCTGTTATTGCGATTTTCAATACGCACAAACATGGAGATCATTGGTTTGCAAATAAAAGCTTTCAAGAGAAGTATCCAAATGTGCCTATTTATGCGCTCAACTACATGATAGAGCAGGTTAAAGACAACTCTGCCGAAACTTGGTATGGCATACTTGATAGAATGACTGGAAATTTAAATGGTACGAAACCTTTTGCTTTTCCTACAAAAGGGATAGAAAGCAAACAAACCGTAGTCGTAGATGGACAAACTTTTATCATGCGTCACTATGCACGCGGGCATACTGATACTGATATGCTCATAGAGCATACAAACTCAAATACTCTATTTATTGGTGATAATCTTATCATAAACCGTTTTGGCGCATTTGATGAGTCATCTAGCATACATGAAAATATTACTCTTTTAGAGAAGATAAAAAAGCAAGAAGACGGATTTAAAAAATATAAACTTTATGTTCCGGGTCACGGTCCATCAAGCGGCAGTACTGAAAAGACAATAGATCCTTTTCTAAACTACATGAAAATTATTGTAGCAGGAGCACAAAAAGCATATAAAGACGGGATTGAAAGTTACGAGATAAAACCTGAGGTTGATAAGCAGTTAAAAAATTATCACTCTTGGGATGCTTATGAGGGTCAAATGGGTAAACACCTTATGAAAGCTTATGAAGAAGTGGAAGCACTGGATTTATAAAATATTTGAGCCATTTATTATGGCTCAAAATCTACTTTACAACTTTCAGTTCAAATACCTCTCTTTTTATTTATAATGCCGCATGTTTAAAATATATGAGTGCCAAAATGCAAAATCCAATATCATTGAACTTAAGGTTTTAAGCGATTCGCGTGTAGCCTATTGCACCGAATTTCATGGAGTGGAAATATTTAATTTCAATAGTTGCAAAATTAAAAAAACTATAGCAAACCATTGCCTTAACTCACCAATGAATATATGTTCATTTAGCCCAAATTTAAAGCTTTTTGCATTTGTAAACAATCAAGTCTTGTGCGTGTCAGATATGGAATCTAATGAACTTATTTATACTATTGAAGTGCATGATGAAGAGATAGAGATTATAAGTTTTGATCTCTCTTCAAACTACATAATTGCAGGAACAAAGCACGGCAAAGTACTTCAATATAAAATAAACTCTTCATCCCACCTCTTTAAACTCTACACTTTTACATGTGACAGATTTGATTCTAAAAATAATGAGATAGAGAATTTTGTAACTGCTTTTGCTTTTTATGATAAAAAATTTGCATGCAGCAGTTATGACGGTACGATATTTGTCACGGATCTCCTGACAAAAACAAACAAAAATCTAATCAGTTCCAATAAGGCTCGTATCACTGCTCTATGTTTTTTAAATGAGAACACTCTTTTATCCGCTAATGAAAATGGAAAAGTTGATATTTTTTTACTTAATAAAGAAAATAGTTTTAGAAGCATAGCAACACCGATACTTGACATAAAACAGATTATTACAATGCCGAATCCAAACTACATTATGATAAGCGGCAACTCAAATGTAACCACAATTATTGATATAAAAAACTTTAAAATTGCCCATAGTAAGTACATAAAGTTTCATGCAGAGATAAATAAGATTGCTTTGCTAAATAATAACTCTCTCCTTGTGGCACTTCGCAATAACAAAATTTTACATGTAGAACTTCCCGGAATTGCGACATTAAAATCACTTATACTTCATAACTCTTTCGAGAAAGCTTTTGAGCTTATAGAAAAAGAGCCTATGCTGCAAGGCTCGCAAGAACACAAAAAATTAGAGGAGATGTTTCAAAATAGCTATGAAGATGCGCTAAAAGCACTTATCGATCAAAAAAATATCTTAGCTATACAAATTCTAGATGCCTACAAAGATATAAAATGCAAGCAGGCAATAATCAGAGATCTCTATCATGCGTTTAAATACTATCCCCGATTTCAAGAGCTTTTTTTAGAAAAAAAGTATGCTCTAGCCTATGTCATAAGCTTTAAATTTGAGCCGCTTAAAAAAACTCCCGAATATAAAAAAATGGAAGACATTTTCAAACTTGTGTTCTTAAATGCACAAAGACATGTGATGCAAAACAATCTCTCCAGAGCAAAAGATTTGCTGAGTGAATATAGCACGGTAGTCTCAAAAAAGCCGCTTATAAAACTTCTTCTTACACAAAATAGGGAGTTTGTTAATCTCTTAAAAGCAATCCAAAGAAGAGATTTTCAAACCGTTTATCAGCTAGTGGATAAAAATGAGCTACTAAAGCAGATCCCAAACTATGTTGCCCTAAACACTCAAATCCAAGAAAGCTTAAAAGAGATAGAAGCAAATATAAAAATCGGTGAGATAAGCAGAGCAGAGGCTCTTCTGCTTACATTGGAAAATATTGAACATATTTCTGAAAAAGTAGAAGATCTGCAAAAAAAATGCCGATGTGTTTTATTGCTTCAAAAAGCTTATGAAGAGAGTGATTTTAAAAGCTGTTACGAGATTTTAGATATGCACAACTATCTAAAGTCCGTGGAACTTGGGCTGTTTCTTGAAAAACATTGGTTTAAACTTGTGCTGAAATGTGAAGAGTTTGCACTTATCGGCAATATTGAAGATATACAAAAAACAGTCGGTGAATTTATAGATCTTCGTGAGAGAAGCGATAAAATAAGAGATTTACTAAGAGTCGGCTTTCATGTGAGAATCGGCATATTAGCAGATAAAAAAGATTTTAAAAATGCTGAAAATACCATATATGTCTACATTGATGAGTTCGGCGTTGACAAAGAGATTAAACAAATTATGAAAAAATTTGAAAAAATTTCATCACATAAACTAGCTCTTACACAGACAAATGATGAGATTATTGTGGAACACCGGTAATCTTCAAAAGGCTTTCGAGTGTATCGCTAAACTCATTTATCATAGTTGACTTTTGAGTTAAAAATTTCTCCATCTCCGCTTTTTTGTTTATCGCTTCGTCAAGTTCAGGATCACTTCCTTTTTGATATGCTCCGATACGGATAAGCACCTCATTCTCTTTTAAAATAGTATAGAGTCTCCTAAATTTAAAAACCGCTTTTAAATGCTCCGGAGAGATGATGTCACTCATAACCCTAGAAGCCGAGTTTAGTATATGAACAGGCGGATAGATACCAAAATCCGTAAGCTCACGTGAGAGTACGATATGTCCGTCTAAAATAGAACGGGATTGATCGGCGATTGGGTCACTCATGTCATCACCCTCGATAAGAACCGTAAAAAAGGCTGTAATTGAGCCTTTGCCTTCCTCTTTTCCTGCTCGCTCCATAAGCTGAGGCAGAAGCGTCAATGAAGATGGCGGATAACCCTTTGATGTCGGAGGTTCGCCAAGTGCCAAACCTATCTCTCTTTGAGCCATGGCAAACCTTGTTACAGAGTCCATAATAAAGAGAACATCCAAGCCCTGCTCTTTAAAAAATTCCGCTACACTCATCGCGGCAAATGCACCGTACTTTCTCATAAGCGGCGAATCATCGGAAGTTGCAACGATTATAACGGTATTTTCCAGATTTCCGCCTAGATTTTTCTCTATAAACTCAGGAACTTCTCTACCACGCTCACCGATTAATGCAACTACTTTTATAGGTGCATCCGCTCCTCGTACAATCATTCCCATGAGAGTTGATTTTCCGACCCCGCTTCCCGCAAAAATACCGAGTTTTTGACCTTTTCCACATGTTAAAAGCCCGTCGATGCTTTTTACTCCGACACTGAAAACCTCATCTATCATACCACGTTTCATCGCTTGAATCGGCGCTTTTATAATTGGAGAAAGATGTGGGCTGTCTATGTTTCCTTTACCGTCAATCGGTCTCATAAAAGGGTCTACAACACGTCCGAGCAGTGCCGAGCTTACCGGAATATTTAAACCCGTCTGATCCAAAAACACTCTGTCACCTGAGCAAAATCCCTCGACAAAACCAAAAGGAGTGATAAAAAAGGTGCTGCCGTCTATCTCCGTAACCATTCCTATGGTCTCTTGATTTGTATCGTTTGAGATTATTTTTACTATATCGCTGATACTCACCTTTAGTCCACGAGCGGTAATAACGGTTGCATTTATCTTAACAACCTCACCGAATGCGACTGAGTATTTTTTATCTGAGATTTTTTCTTTAAGTGAAGAGAGCGGCACTAAAAACCTCCTTGATAGGCAACGAGTCTAATAACGTGAGCCGGTAGGAGAGTTTATTAAAGAGAAAAATTCGCTTCTTGTTTTCTCATCTTTTTTAAACAGACCGCGAAGTGCCGAAGATGTTGTGGTTGAGTTGATTTTCTCAACGCCTCTCATCTCCATACACATGTGCCTTGCTTGAATAACGACTGCAACGCCTTTTGGCTGAATCGTATCCATAATCGCATCGGCTATCTGCTCCGTCAACTGCTCTTGTATCTGCATACGGCGTGCAAAAACATTTACAACACGAGGAATTTTCGACAGTCCAACCACTTTTCCATCGGGTATATACGCTACATGAACACGACCTATAATAGGCAAAAGATGATGCTCACATGTAGAGTAAAACTCTATGTCTTTTAAAAGCACCATCTCATCGTTTGAACTTGTAAAAAGTGCAGATTTAAGTATCTCATGCGGATCTTCTTTGTAGCCGCCAAAGATAAACTCATAAGCCTTTTTAACCCTTTGCGGAGTCTTTAAAAGCCCTTCTCTGTTTGGATTCTCTCCAACATGAAGCATCATATATTTTACTGCATTTTCAAATTCTGTATCTTGTTTATCCGACAATGTTACACCTTTTAGACTCTTTTATAAGCGATAGGGTATCAAGATATAGCTGAGAAAATGATGTAATGAATCATTTAGCGCATATACAGCATTGAGATATTTGGAAAATTGAGTTACTATATTTTTTTAGTTTTAACAACGGAGCAATCAAATCAAACTACTATTTATCTCATTTTTACTATATCTTCAAAACTATTTATACTTAGCGGTTTTTAAAACCGAGTTTGAATTTTCGCTCTTAGAGTTTTTGATGCTATTTTCAACAGTATCTCTATTCTCAAAATCAAAACAGTTTAAAATATTTATACTTATTATCCAAAGCTTCTATCTAATTCATTTTATTTTTATCTCTTACTTTGGAAATCAAATTCAATATACTGATATTTATCTATTTTTTACCCATATAACAGAGACTTTTGAGAGTGTCGCAGCACTTTACGATATAACTTTCTATCCACTGCTTATGGTTTCAACAACCTCATTTATCATAATGTATATAAGATATGAAAAAAGTAAAATACCGACATTTTTACTATCTGCATTTTTACTCTTTTCTCTTTTATTTCAAGATAAGATGTATGACGCTTCACTTTCACTTATTAAAGAGAGTGTAAAAAGTATCTTTTTAAAAAAAGAGAAGGGCGATATACAAAAGAGTGACGATAAAAACAGAGTGCCTTTACATAAAACCGATAACAATATCATTTTGGTTATAGGCGAGAGCATGAGAAGTCGTGAAAATTTAAAAGAGAGATATGAGATATTTGAAAATTATACCTACAAAACCATAGCAAGCGGAGCAACAAATACGGATGTCGCAGTGCCCATGCTTATAAATGGCGGCATCTCGCCGCAAAAAATAAACCTAGAACACAATCTATTTCTGCTGGCAAAGAAAAATGGGTATAAAACCTCTTTCATAACTGCACAAAACGAAAAAAGCCTGAAATACATAGAACCCTATCTGCATAGAGAGCATATAGATGATTTTAAGATATTAGGCTCACGAGACGATAAAGATTTGATTCATAATTTACAAAATATCTCTTTAGAAGATAATAATCTTATTGTACTGCAGATGCAGGGCGAACACAGCCCCTATATATATTATGAGAATTATGACAGAGATGATTCGATTGAGCTTAGATATCACAAATCCATGAACTGCTCTAACACTGTGTTAAAACAGCTGATTAAGCATGTCAGCAATCAATCCAAAAAACCTTTTATTTTTATATTTCTCTCAGATCATGGAGAATTTATAGGAGAAAACGGCAAAGCAGGTCATAATAGATTTGAAAAAGAGATTTACTCCGTGCCGTTAGTTTTGCACTCAAACTTAGAAACACACGTTGAAAAGTTAAAAAACCATAATGATATTTATGAGTTGATATATTACTATTTGGGCTACGCAAAAGAGTTCAAGCGTCAAGAGAGAGATAAGATAAGAGTTTACGGAACTATGATTACGGAAGAGGACGGCTACATAGATATTGACATGTAGAAATCTCTACATGTCAAAAGATTACATTACAAAAATATGAGGAACGATAAGCGGATATCTTTTCATTTTTCTATAGATATGTTTTCTAACAACTTGACGAAGATCATTTTCCAACGTTCTTGGATTTTCTATCAATCCCTCTTTTATGTTTGCAAGGAAGTGCTCTAAAACATCTTCCATCTCTTTAGCAAAATGTTTATCTTGCTTGTCGGCAACCAAACCAAATGATGTAACATTTGGTTTAGAGAGCATCGTAGAGTGTTGCCCGTCGATTTGAGCAACGATAACAACGATTCCATCAGAAGCAAGTTTTTGACGATCGATTACGATGTCATCATCTATTTTATGGTTATTTTGGTTATCAATGTACACTTTGCCCGTTCGAACAGTTTTTACTTTTCTCATATATTTAGGAGCAATCTCTACCGTATCGCCATCATTTAAAACATAAATATTTCTCTCAGGAACGCCACACATCATGGCAGTCTCTTTATGTCTCATAACATGGTTATACTCACCGTGAATCGGCAAAAAGAATTTAGGATTAACAAGACGCAGCATAAGTTTTTGCTCCTCTATGGAAGCGTGACCCGAAACGTGAATATCTTTATCTGATGAGATTCTCGCACCTGCTCTTTGCAAATGATTTAGCATGGCAGAGATAGATCCCTCATTTCCGGGAATTGCACGAGATGAGAGAACGATTAAATCATTTGGTTTAATCTTCACATGTCTATGCTCTCCGATTGACATTCTAAATAACGCAGAACTTGTTTCACCTTGTGAACCGGTTGTTACAATCAAAATATCTTTATCGTTCATAGAAGCAATCTGCTCAGGTTCTACAAATATGCTTTTTGGAAGTTTTATGTAGTCATACTGCATAGCCACTTCTATATTTCTCTCCATTGAACGACCGATTACACATACTTTACGGCCATACTTTACGCCATATTGAATCGCTTGAAAAACACGGTGAATATTTGAGCTAAAAGTTGACAAAATAACTCTACCCTCAGCCTTTGCGAACACTCTATCCATTGCCGGTGCAACACTTAACTCAGATGGAGTAGGAGCTGTATTGTATGAGTTTGTAGAGTCACTCAGTAGACAAAGAACGCCTTTGTCCCCATAATGAGCAAGTCTATGCAAATCAGCCGTATAACCATCAACCGGAGTGTGATCAATTTTAAAGTCACCCGTATGAATAATTGTCCCTGCTGCCGTAGTAATTGCCAACGATGATGAATCTATAATTGAGTGAGTCATGTGCATCCACTCTATCTCAAAATCTTCACCGATTTTATATATTTTTCTTTTTTCTACAGGATTGAAATGTTGTCTGCAATCTTTTAAATGATGCTCGTCAAATTTATTTCCAATCATAGCCAGCGGAAGCGGTGAGCCATATATAGGGAACTGCATCTCTTTATAAAGATACGGCATTGCACCGATATGATCTTCGTGAGCGTGCGTAATAATTACCGCTTTGATTTTATCTTTTATCTCTCGCAAATATGAAAAATCAGGTATTAAAATATCAACACCATGCATGTCCTCATCAGGAAAGCTCATCCCGACATCGACCAATATCGCTTCATTTTGAGTTTCAAATACCGTGATATTTCCACCGATTTCACTAAGCCCGCCAAGTGGAGTAATGCGAATTTTCTCTTTTGAATTTAAATCTAATTTATAATGCGGATTAAGTCTCTGCTTATGAGCTTCTTGGTTAATCTCTACGAATGCTTTTAGCTTTTCATCAATAGGTGTGCTTTGTCGACGACGACTACCGCTACTTTTTGATACATTCTTGCTTCTATTGCCACTTTGCGTATTTGGCGACTTATTGCTGTTGCTATTTTGATTTGGGTTTTTATAGTGCTGTTTACGATTTTCTTGAGAAGTACTTTCGTTAATTTCCTGATTCTCTTGTTCCATCCAAACTCCTTGTTAGTTTATAGAGTTGGTGATAGTCTAATGTAGAAACTTGATGAGGACGAACCGTTTGTGTTAAGCCCAGCTTATTAAAAGCTTCTTGAAGAAGATTTTTTTCATACATTGCCGATAGATTTTTCATCAGAGTTTTTCTAGGCTGCGTAAATGCAACTCTTAGCATATCCTCAAAATCTTTATCACATCTATCACTCTTTTTTTGTATCAAAAAAACTGCAGAATCTATCTTCGGCTGCGGCTCAAAAGCTGTTGGCGGAACTTTCACAACTATGTGTGCTTCTCCCACACTTTGAGTTATGATACTCAAAGAGCCAAATACTTTATCACCTTCATTAGCACAAAATTTCTCTGCAACTTCAAGCTGTACCATTACAAGTATATTTTTGCATTTTGGATCTGCGAGGGCTTTTAGAATTATGTTAGTCGCTATATAGTATGGCAAATTTGCCACCAAATCATACGACTCTTCTATAAGTTCACTCTTCCAAACATTAAGAACGTCTCCACAATTTATATGAAGCTGTTTGGTTGCGATCTCTTTTTCAAACTTATTTTGTAACAGTTTACACAAATCGGTATCGACCTCAAAAGCTTCTACACTTTTGACGTCTACTAAATATTTAGTTAAATCACCTAAGCCAGGCCCAATCTCTACGATTTTATTATCGTTGTTGGGCATCGCTTCGACGATTTTTTGTAAAACAGTTTCATCTTTTAAAAAATTTTGTCCGAATTTCTTTTTTGCTACAATTTTTTCCATTGGAAAGCATTCTATTATAATTTTACTTATACTTAGTTAATATTTATAAAAAAAGTAATTTTCATGTCACAAATGTAGCAATTTAATACAAAATGTTTCATGTGAAACATTTTTACATAGTTTTGAAAAAACTAAATATAAGCGACAAAGTGTATAATTTCACTATATTATATAAGGTACTGTTTTGAACTATTTTGCAAAAAGAATTATCCCGTGTCTTGATGTCAAAGATGGACGCGTTGTTAAAGGTGTTAATTTTCTCGGACTAAAAGATGCTGGTGATCCTGTAGAAGTTGCAAAAAGATACAATGAAGAGGGTGCTGACGAAATTACTTTTTTGGATATTACGGCATCAAGCGACAATCGAGATACTATCGTCGACATTGTCGCACAAGTCGCACGTGAAGTTTTTATACCTCTAACTGTAGGCGGCGGCATTAGAAAACTTGAGGATATTTACAAGCTTTTAAATGTCGGTTGCGATAAGGTAAGCGTAAATTCTGCAGCCATTAAAAGACCCCAACTTATAAATGAAAGTGCCAAAAGATTTGGTTCTCAATGTATCGTGACGGCAATTGACGTTAAAAAAACTGGCGATAGATATCATGTCTATTTAAACGGAGGACGCGTTGATACAGGGCTTGATGCCGTAGAGTGGGCAAAAGAGGTAGTAGACCGTGGAAGCGGAGAGATACTTTTAACTTCCATGGATGCAGATGGAACAAAAGCCGGATTTGAGTTAAATATCACTGAACAAATTTCTCGCGCCGTTAATGTTCCAGTTATTGCAAGCGGCGGAGCAGGAACGATGGAACACATAAAAGAGGCATTTGAACATGGTGCTGATGCTGCACTTGCTGCAAGTATATTTCACTATAAAGAGATAGATATTATGGATCTAAAACGCTATCTTCATGCAAACAATATACCGGTTCGCTTATGATACTATGTGCTGGAAACAACGAAATTTTTGAATTTGCGACTCCCATCGGAGTAGGGCTTATTGAGTCTGCTATGAATCTAACTAGACTTTGTCTTTTTGATAAACCTGAATTTTTATTATTTATAGGAAGTGCAGGAAGCTATGGAGAACATAAGATTTTTGATATTGTAGAGTCAAAAACGGCATCTAATGTGGAACTTGCTCTTTTAAATAACGATGCGTACACGCCGCTTGATAATGTTATTTCTACTAACATGACTAACAAAAAAGATGTTATTGTCAACTCATCAAACTATATTTCCACTAACGAAGAACTAACAAAAAAGTTTTTGAAGTTGGGCATCGGCATAGAAAATATGGAATTTTTTGCTGTTTTAAAAATAGCTCAAGAGTTTGACATCCCAGCCGGCGGTGTTTTTTGCATAACAAACTATACTAACAAAAATGCACATGAAGATTTTTTAAAAAATCACGATGAAGCAAAAAGAGTTTTAGCTCTCCATGTAAAAAAAAGAATCAAGGAACTAACAAAAAAATGAAACAATCACTACTTGATTTTACACTGGGAGAGTTGCAACAAGAGATAAAGCCATCTTTTAGAGCAAAACAGATTTACGGCTGGCTCTATCATAACTATGCACAAAGCTTTGATGAGATGAAAAATATTCCAAAATCTCTCAAAGATGAGCTTGCAGAAAAATTTGCACTCAATCCTCTTAAAATTATAAAAAAAGAGCTCTCAAGCGACGGCACGATTAAATATCTTTTTGAACTTCAAGACGGTAAAACCATAGAAGCTGTTTGGCTAAAAATGAAAGAAGAGATTACAGACGAAAATGGAAATGTCACACAAGAGGCAAAATATACTATCTGCGTATCAACTCAAGTCGGGTGCAAAGTTGGGTGTGCATTCTGTTTAACTGCAAAAGGCGGATTTACAAGAGATTTGACAGCAGGAGAGATAGTAGGTCAGGTAGTAAGTCTCAAGAAAGATAATGAGCACAAACACAACAGAATGATAAATATTGTCTACATGGGAATGGGCGAGCCATTGGATAATCTTGCGAACTTGGCAAAAGCTATAGAGATTTTCAAAGAAGAAGAGGGCTTATGCATATCCGGCAAAAGACAGACTGTTTCTACAAGCGGCTTGAGTAACAAGATAGATAGGCTTGGAGAGATGGATTTAGGCGTTCATATAGCAATTTCGCTTCATGCAGTTGATGATGAACTAAGAACGGAACTTATCCCTATGAATAAAGCTCACAACATAGCATCTATCATAGAAGCAGTTAAACGCTTTCCTATAGACACAAGAAAGAGAGTTATGTTTGAGTATTTGGTAATCAAAAACAAAAATGATGATATAGCTTCTGCAAAAAAACTTGTAAAACTGCTCTCCGGCATCAAAGCGAAAGTAAATCTGATTTACTTTAACCCATATCCGGAAACTGTGTATGAGCGACCAAAAAAAGCAGATATGATAGCTTTCCAAGAGTATCTGATAAATCACGGGCTTTTATGTACTATACGCGATTCTAAAGGTATAGATATTAGTGCAGCATGCGGACAACTAAAAGAAAAAACAGAAAGTGAATTAAAATGAGCTATGTAGAGATATTTCAAATAGTTTTTTTAGTGGTAGTATTTGCAGTTGGTTTAATCGGATTTTTAAAAGCTGCAACGAAGAGTGATAAAAACAAAGACTAAAAAGTAAAACGACCAACACACCAGGGAGGTCGTTTATAAATGTAATAATACCCTACTTTTCTTATATAAAAATAATTCAAAAAAAATATTCACTCTCTTAAAAAAATATTACTATAAAAAAATATACCTATTTTTCCTTAATATGTGTAGTATTCACACATTGTTTTAATATGTGAATAGCACTTTAAATTTCCGACTACAAATATAAAAAATAATTCTTTTTTTAAGAATAAATTTAGATAAAAACAACCTGAATTGATAAGCTTTCATGTAGCTTAAAGTGCCTATTTTGGGCGCTTTTACTTATTTTTAATTTTCATATAAGAAAAAAAGAAGAAATTTACAAAAAGCTCTTATTTGTTATTCACATAAAACATATAGATCTATGTTTCATGTGAAACATTATCGGTTTATATCCATATTTTCAAAACAAACTTTTTCAAAATTTACACTGCTTTTCACATTGTAATTTTTGCCATAAAGTTCAAACTCTAACTCATTCGCATGTAACAGCAATCTTCTTGCACCACTTAGTTTTACTCTTGCATCTCTGTCTAACTCTCTATCCAAATATTTCACAACATTATCTTCACTCTGTCCATAAACAGGATCACCGACTATCGGATGTTTCACATGAAACATATGAACTCTTATCTGATGTTGTCTTCCGGTATGTGGAGAACACTCTATCATTGTCATGTTAAAATCAGGAAAATACTTCAGTGGTCTTACATGTGTTAAAGACTCTTTACCGCTTGGATCAACTTTTACCACCATTCTCACAAGTGCACTTTTTTCATCGTCGTATCTTAGAAGCGGAGCATCAATGCGAAGTTCATCTTTTAACTCTCCATGTACCATTGCAAGATACTTTTTTTTCATATCTCGCTCTTGAAACATCATCTTTATATCAACTTCGCTCTTTTTATCTTTTGCACACAAAACCAATCCGCTTGTTTCCTGATCTATTCTATGAGCAATATTTGCTTCCATTCCAAATTGAGCTTTTAGCTCATCTATAAGAGAGTACTCCGTATGTCTGTTTTGAGGATGGATAAGCATTCCACTCGGCTTATCAAAAACCACAAACTTCTCGTCTACTACATGTGGTGCCAAACCTTTTGAAATTGGTTCAAAATAGATAAACTCAAACTCGCCCTCCAAATAGTCCGAGGGTTTTGTAATAGGAACGCCGTTTACAAGAACTCTCCCAACTGATATGTATCTTTGAATGTCTCTTTGAGAGTATCCCAATTCTCGCTTGAAAAAAAGAAAAGCTCTCTCTCTTTCTTGTGAAAACATTTTTTTAGTAACAAATGGCAATATTTAATCCTTCTATTAGCGTATTTTTTGTAAAATCATTAACTTTACTTTACACAAATTTTACAATAATCAGGTTGAATAAATGATAGAAAGATACTCAAGAGAAGAGATGAGTTCAAAATGGACGATGCAGGCAAAATATCAAGCTTGGCTCGATGTAGAAAAAGCGGTTGTAAAAGCTTGGAACAAACTGGGACTTATTCCTGACGATGATGCTAAGAAGATAATTGAGAATGCCGGATTTGATATAAAAAGAATAGATGAGATAGAAGCTATCACTCGTCACGACCTTATAGCATTCACGACAAGCGTCTCTGAAACACTCGGGGAAGAGAGCAGATGGTTTCACTATGGCATGACAAGTTCCGACACGGTTGACACTGCTGTTGCACTTCAGATGAAAAGCTCTTTAGAGTTAATCATAAAAGATGTGAAGATGGTTATGGAGTCCATCAAGAAAAGAGCTTACGAACATAAGATGACTTTGATGGTGGGAAGAAGCCACGGTATCCACGGTGAACCTATAACATTTGGTCTTGTGTTAGCTGTTTGGTATGATGAGATGGCTAGACATTTGGAGAACTTGGAACAAACATTTAATGTCATCTGTGTCGGGCAAGTTAGCGGAGCGATGGGAAATTTCGCTCACGCTCCACTTGAACTTGAAGAGTATACATGTAAAGAACTAGGATTAAAACCTGCACCAGCTTCAAATCAAGTTATACAAAGAGACAGATACGCAAGACTTGCAACTGCGTTAGCGCTCTTAGCTAGCTCTATAGAAAAATTCGCTGTTCAAATCCGTCACTGGCAGAGAACCGAAGTTTATGAGTGTGAAGAGTATTTTGCTAAAGGGCAAAAAGGCTCGTCCGCTATGCCTCACAAACGCAATCCGATACTAACGGAAAACATAACCGGACTGGCTCGTATGATAAGAGCTTATGCAATACCTGCCATGGAGAATGTCGCACTATGGCATGAGAGAGATATAAGTCACTCTTCTACTGAGAGATTTTGGCTTCCTGATAGTTTTATAACAAGCGACTTTATGTTACACCGCATGAACAATGTTATAGCTAACCTAACAGTTTATCCTGAGAATATGATGAAAAATCTAAACCTAACCGGTGGACTTGTATTTTCTCAAAGAGTTCTTTTGGAACTTCCGCTCAAGGGTGTTAGCCGTGAAGATGCTTACCGCATAGTTCAAAGAAATGCGATGAAAGTTTGGGAAGAGATACAACAAGGCAAACCTACAACAAATGAAAAAGGCGAAAGTCTATATCTAAACCATCTCCTAGCAGATGATGAGTTAAGAGCAAGTTTGAGCGAAGAAGCGATTCGTGAATGTTTCAATTATGATTACTATACTAAAAATGTGGACAAAATTTTTGCAAGAGTTTTTAAATAAAGTGACAAAATTCTGCTAATATTTCTTTTAGCATAAAAATAAAATAATACGATACGTTATGTATGATTTAGGAAATTAGAATGATTACAATTATAAAAAGAAACGGCAGAACTGAAAAGCTGGATATTACTAAAATTCAAAAATATACTTCTGCCGCTGTTGAAGGTCTAAGTAATGTTTCTCAAAGTGAACTAGAAGTTGATGCGCAGATTCAATTTCGTGACGGTATAACATCTAAAGAGATACAGCAAACACTTATCAAAACTGCAGTTGATAAGATTGATATAGATGCTCCAAACTGGACATTCGTAGCATCAAGACTTTTTTTATTTAACCTATATCATCAAGTAAACGGCTTTACGGGATACTCATCTCTTAAGAGTTATTTTGAAAAAGGTGAAAAAGAGGGAAGACTGCTTTTGGGTTTAAAAGAGATGTACAACCTTGAAGAGTTGGAAAAACATATAAAACCTGAGCGTGATATGCAGTTTAATTATTTGGGAGTTAAAACACTCTACGATAGATATCTTATAAAAGATAGAAACTCGAACCCGATAGAACTTCCACAGCATATGTTTATGGCGATTGCAATGTTTTTGGCTCAAAAAGAAAAAAACAGAGAAGAGTGGGCTCTCAAATTTTATAACATGATTTCCACGTTTGAAGTTATGTTAGCAACTCCGACTCTCTCAAATGCAAGAACGACAAGACACCAGTTAAGCTCATGCTACATCGGTTCAACTCCTGATAACATTGAAGGAATTTTTGATTCTTACAAAGAGATGGCACTTTTGTCAAAATTCGGCGGAGGAATCGGTTGGGACTGGACAAATGTTCGCTCAATGGGTTCTTACATCGACGGGCATAAAAACGCAGCAGGCGGAACCATTCCGTTTTTAAAAATAACAAACGATATAGCCGTAGCGGTAGATCAGCTAGGAACTAGAAAAGGTGCGATTGCGGTTTACATGGAACCGTGGCATATAGATATAAACGACTTTTTGGATCTAAAGAAAAACTCAGGCGAAGAGCGTCGCCGTGCACATGATCTTTTTCCTGCGCTCTGGATAAACGATCTCTTTATGCAAAGGGTAGAAGAAGATGGGATTTGGACTCTCTTTGACCCATATGATTGTAGTGAACTGACGACTCTTTACGGCGAAGAGTTCAACAAAAAATATAGAGAACTTGAAGAAAATGAGAGCATCATCAAAGAGAAGCTAAAAGCTAAAAATCTCTGGAAAAAGATACTGACATCATACTTTGAGAGCGGCAGTCCATTTTTATGTTTTAAAGATAATGCAAACCGTGCAAACCCAAACAACCACATGGGTGTTATAAGAAGTTCCAACCTTTGTACGGAGATTTTCCAAAACACAAACCCTAACCACTACAAAATTAAAATTCTTTTTGAAGACGGCTCTAGTGTTAGTTATGAAGAGGATGAGATTGTAAAAGTTGACAGCGGTTTAGAAAAACCTGCTAAAAAGATAACTGCTCTTGATACCATAAACGCTAAGGCAATTTATGTAGTTGAAAAAGAGAAAATAAACGGTGATACTGCTGTTTGTAATCTAGCTTCGGTAAATCTCTCTCGTATAAACACTAGAGAGGATATAAATAGAATAGTTCCTATCGCTATCCGTGCTTTGGACAATGTAATAGATTTAAACTTCTATCCGCTTGAAAAAGTAAAACGGACTAACATGAAAAGCCGTGCAATCGGTTTGGGCGTTATGGGTGAAGCGCAGATGCTGGCACAACAAGCAATAACATGGGGAAGCCAAGAGCATTTCGATAAAATAGATGAGATTATGGAAGCAGTCAGTTTTAATGCCATCTCTTCATCTTCGGATATCGCACTTGAAAAAGGAGTCTATCCTGAGTTTGAAGGTTCTAAATGGAGTAAAGGCATAATGCCGATGGACTATGCAAATGCCGAAGTTAAAAATCTCATTGATAGAGGCGGACTTTTTGCTTCTTCATATGAGTGGGAAGAACTAAGAGCAAAAGTAAAAAAACAGGGCATGAGAAACGGTTATTTGATGGCAATTGCACCGACAAGTTCTATCTCTATTTTAACCGGAACTACTCAGGCGATTGAGCCGGTATTTAAGCGAAAATGGTTTGAAGAGAATCTCTCAGGACTTATTCCCGTTGTTGTTCCGGAACTCTCTCCTGAAACCTGGGCATATTATACGCCTGCTTATGATTTGAACCAAACACTGCTTATCAAAGCCGCAGCGATTCGCCAAAAATGGATAGATCAAGGGCAAAGTTTAAATATATTTATAACGCTTGATAAAGCAAGCGGAAAATATCTAAACGAGATCTACATGTTGGCTTGGAAATTAGGTCTTAAATCAACTTACTACCTTCGTTCTCAATCTCCTGAGATGTCAAAAGATGTGGAAGACAGAAGCATGGAGTGTGTCGGGTGTCAGTGAAGCCACTTTTAAAAAAAGATTTATCTGCATTTTTAAAGAGATTTGATGGCTTCAAAGGTGCAGAGCTTCGTTCATTTGAAATCATCTCTCCTACTATCATTAAAATCACTCTAGCGGTACAAGATAGTGCCAGAGAATTTGACTGGATAACTATTAAATTAGAACTTAGCGAAATTATTGATGCTAAGTTACTTGAGAACTCAAAACTTCCACATGTAGATATGAGTGGTGGGATAAGCATAATATTTACACAGAGCCAAGTCGCTTTTGGAATTGGAAATTATGACAACTTCTCTAACATAACAAACTCTGCATGTTACATAAAAGCTGCATCTATAAAATACCAAGAAGATAGCTATTAACTTTTTGTTGGTTCTTCATTAACATTTCATAAGCCATTTAGGTATAGAATATTCTCAATTTATTTTTAAAGGAATTGAGATGAAAAAGTTATTTTTACTATCCTTGCTAACACTGTCACTCTTAAATGCAAAAGAGGGTGTAGAGTTTAAATATTCTCCAAAAGACATGGAGAGAAATTACCCCACGGCACAAAATTACATACTCTCTTACAATAATGTTTTAGAAAATGTAAGAAGCAGCATCGTAAACATATCTATAAAAAAAGAGATAAATGGCAACCAATTGAGTGCAAATCCATTTTTCAACGACCCGTTTTTTAGAGAGTTTTTTAAAGGATATGGGGATATTCCACAAGAGAGAATTCAGCAAGCATTAGGCTCAGGTGTTATAGTTTCAAAGGACGGCTATATCATTACTAACAACCATGTTATAGACGGAGCCGACCAAATCACGGTAAATCTCGCAGGTGACAAAAAAGAGTATGAGGCTAAAGTTATCGGCAAAGATGAGAAGAGTGATTTGGCTATCATCAAAATAGAAGCAAAAAACCTAAATGCTATAACATTTTATAACTCTGACAAAGTAAAAGTCGGAGATGTTGTTTTTGCACTCGGCAATCCGTTTGGAGTAGGTGAGACTATCACTCAGGGAATCGTATCGGCAACGGGTAGAAGCGGCGTGGGAATCGTAGAGTATGAAGATTTTATACAAACGGATGCATCCATAAACCCCGGAAACTCAGGCGGAGCGCTTATAAACTCTGCAGGACACTTAATAGGGATTAACTCGGCAATTATCTCAAAATCAGGCGGAAACGTAGGAATTGGTTTTGCGATTCCATCTAACATGGTTACAACCGTAGCAACAAGTTTGATAGATAGCGGAAAGTACACACGCGCCTACTTGGGAGTAAATATCTCAGATATCAGTGATGATATGAGTAAATTTTACAATGATAACTACGGAGCTCTCATAACGGGAGTAGAGGATAACTCGCCGGCTGCAAAAGCGGGACTAAAAAGAGGAGATCTCATCATTGAAATCAACGGCAAAAAAATAACAAGTGCGAGTGAACTAAAAAATACTGTAGGTTCTTATGCTCCGTCTAAAGTGGTAATCGTAAAATTTTTAAGAGACAAAAAAGTAGAGAGCAGAAATGTTGCACTAGCAACACTTGATAGCAAAATTACAAATGGAGAGTTTGAGTATAAGGGGCTAAAACTAACTCAAATTGACTCTACGCATAAACAACAGCTAAACATTACCATTAACGGTGTGTTAGTCGTTAATGTAGATGAAAAAAGCGAAGCTTACAGCGCAGGCATAAGAAAAAATGACATAATTATTCAAGTAGAAGAGAGCGAAATAGCTACTTTAGATGATTTTAAAAAAGCAACGGCGTCAAAAGATAAAAAGAGAGTCTTTATCTTCCGCAGAGGCTATATTTTAGCAATTGTGCTTTAAGGAGAAGTTTCATGAGAGTTGTATGTCCGCACTGTAAAAGCGTTAACAATATTCCGCAAAAGGAGTCTTACGCAAAAGCAAATTGCGGAAAGTGTAAAAGCTCGCTTTTAGATACAAAACCCGTTGAGTTAACAACTGTTAACTTTGACGAAATCATCGTAAATAGCGATATTCCAGTGGTGGTTGACTTTTGGGCGCCGTGGTGCGGTCCATGTAAAATGATGGCTCCAAATTTTGAGAAAAGTGCAACGAAATTTCCGCTAAAAGCACTTTTTACAAAGGTGAATACGGAAAATGAACAACTACTCGGAAGCAGGTTCGGCATAAGAAGCATTCCTACAATTATTATTTTCAAAAATTCCAAAGAGGTTCATAGAGTATCAGGCGCTTTGGATGAGGCAAGTTTAAACAGATTGGTTACACAGTTTATGTAGTATAATTATTTACTATCAAAAAAGGGGCAAATTATGAGTAGAGATACGGTAACGCTAACAAACAATCGAGACGGCAAAAGTTATGAATTTCCGATATTGGATGCGACGGTAGGTCCGTCCGTAATTGATATTTCAACTCTTTACAAAGAGACTAAAATGTTTACTTATGATGAGGGTTACACATCCACGGCATCTTGTAAATCTGACATTACATATATAGACGGTGATGCGGGAAAACTTATGTATAGAGGGTATGATATAGCGTACCTTGCAAATCAAAAAAGTTTTTTAGACACGGCTTATCTTCTTTTAAACGGCGAACTGCCGACTAAAGAGGAGCTTGAGAATTTTACTCTGGAAATGAAAAAACGCTCATTTGTACATGAGGGGATTAAAAAGCTCTTTGACTCTTTCCCCGACGGCGCACATCCGATGGCAATTCTCTCGGCGGGTGTTTCAGCACTATCAACATTTTACTATAAACACTTAGAGATCAAAAACTCTCAGGAATATACTGAAATGGCAAACAGAATTGTTGCCAAGATTCCTACACTTGCGGCTTTTTCATATAGATACTCTAACGGCTTGCCTATTATATACCCTGATATGAACAAAGGATTTACGGAAAATTTTCTCTACATGTTAAGAGCTTATCCTCATAGTTATATAGAGTTAAAACCCATAGAGATAAAAGCTCTTGACACTATCTTTACTCTTCATGCCGACCATGAACAAAATGCATCAACCACTGCCGTTAGAAATCTAGCCTCAACAAATGCACACCCTTACGCAGCCATAAGTGCCGGCATCGGTGCTTTATGGGGAAAAAGCCACGGCGGAGCGAATGAGAGCGTTATTCGTCAACTAGAGATGATAGGAACAGTTGATAGGGTAGATGAGTTTATAGCAAAAGCGAAAGATAAAGATGACCCGTTTAAACTGATGGGATTTGGACACCGTGTCTATAAAAACTTTGATCCTCGTGCTACCATTCTTAAAAACCTCCGCAATGATCTTATGGAAGAGTTAGGCATAAGCAGTGAACTTATCGAAGTTGCAAACAAAATAGAGAAGATTGCTCTAAACGATGAGTACTTTATAAGCCGCAGTTTATATCCAAATATCGATTTTTATTCAGGACTTATTCTACAAGCGTTAAAAATTCCAAAAGAGATGTTTGCGGTCATATTTGTAATAGGCAGATCACCGGGCTGGATTGCACAGTGGAGTGAGTTAAGTCAGCAAAAGAGTATAAAAATTGCCCGTCCTAGACAATTATATACAGGTCCAAAAGAGAGAACTCCGGAGTATTAATCCGGGGTTATTTTATATAAGAACAGCAGTAGTCTGTAACTGTTTTGATTTTTAGATCAAATGATGAATTTGCAGGCACACTGAATGTCTCAGGAGTGTGAAGTGTTTTCCACTCTTCGTTTGGAAGTTTTATTTCCAACTCTCCGCTCATGATTTCCATAATCTCGGCAGCATCAGTTCCAAAACTGTAATCCCCAGGCATCATAATCCCAAGTGTCTTTTTAGAACCGTCCGCAAACTCAACCGTTCTGCTTGTAACTTTTCCATCATAGTAGATATTTGCTTTTTTTACTACGGTAACATTTTCAAATTTTGACATCACTTTTCCTTAATTTTTTTGAAATTATATCTTATTCCCAGTCCAACAATCTCTGCTGACCCTCTAACCCTCTAATGTGAGTAACATCTTGAGAAACTTCTATAACGCCTTTGTAGTTGCCCTCATCGTCTCTGATAGCAAAGTAACGGATATGAATAAACTTGCCTTTGAAAGTTATCCAAAACTCAGCCTCGTCTCTGCGACCTGCTTTAAACTCGCGCAAAATCATCAAAACTTGGTCAACGGATTTTGGAGGATGGCAGAATTTTACTTCTCTTCCGATAATTCCCGCACTTCTTGGAAATACTCTATCATCCCCACGGTTATAAAAAATTACGATGTCATTTTCATCAACATAAGTAATATCGACAGGCATAAACTTCAAAAGCCAGTTAATCTGCTCCGGTAACATGTAACCCTCGTCAAGCTTGATTCTGTTATCAAGTGAAAATGGAAGTTTTCTCTTCTGTTTGTCTTGAGACGGATGGATATATTCGCCCTCTACATGCGGAGGATACGCTGCGGGTGTTTTATCGAACATCCAGCCTATCTCTTCATCTCCGGCTCTCATCTCTTTCCAGTCCTCTTCATCCAACATGTTCATGGCATTTGGCAAAAGTCTTCCCTCTTCAACTTGCATAATATGTTCTAGGCTTCCAAAAACTCTCTGCAGCTGCTGCATCAAAGCAGGCATATTTTTCTCTTCAACCAAAGCTCTTGCGGTTTTTATCTCTGCTCTTATATCATCATGAAAAGCCCACATGTTTTGTGAGGGGCTTGTCCAACCGTACTTTTCAAGATATGGAAAAAGCTGGTTCTCTTTTCTTGCAAAATGCTTCTCGACAAGACAAAGCTTTTTAAACTTATCTTCAAACTCTTCAAAATTTTCTACTATGTTTATGCTGCTGATACTTGAGATTAACCCCCTCATTAGCATATTTTCTTCCAAATAGACTCTAACCGGATGTCCATCAGGTAAATTTAGATATGGATTCATAATTTTCCTTGATTTTTTAATAGAGGGATTATACAATCTTTAATTTTTTTGCCCTTTGATTTGAGGCAAGATTAAAATTACTGCAGTTTTAGCCTAACCCTTTGCGAATGAGTAATGGCAACGGCAATAGCGTCTGTTATATCGAGCGGTTTTATCTCTTTTTTTATGTTTAAAAGCATTTTTGCCATATATGCTACCTGCTCTTTTGTCGCTTTGCCGTTTCCTGTCAATGCCTTTTTTACCTGAAGTGCGGTGTACTCGTTAAATTGCCCAAACTGCTGAAGAAGCATAAGCATAATCGCTCCGCGGAATTGGGCAAGTTTTATGGTTGTTTTTGGATTATGCGCATAAAAAATATCTTCGATTGCAACTTCATCTATTTTATGATTTTTAAATATACTCTCAAAAGCTTCAACCATTTGAGGTATCTGAAACTGCAACTCTTCGGCTTTTATCTTTATAAGTCCAGCCTCAATTAATGCTATCTTTCCTTTTTCCAAAGAGATAAGAGCATAGCCCATTTTTCTAGTACCTGGGTCGATTCCTAAAATTGTCATTTTTTACTTTCACATGTTATATACGAGCTATTCACATAGTTTTAACTTTATTTATGGGAATTATAGCTACTATTCACATAAATATATAAAAGGCTCTTTTGTGAATATCGGTCAAAAAATTTTACTTCTGCTAAAAGAAGAGATTCCTGAAATAGAATACAACAGATATATAAAACATCTTATCTATGACACCAAAAAATCTACAAGTGATACGGCTATTTTTTATGCTCCCAACAATTTGGTACTAAACTGGATAAGAAATAGATACGGTGCTAAAATCAGACATCTTTTTGAAATACAAGATTCTACTAAAGTTGATGTTAAAATTTTACTGGAAAATCAAGTTGAAGACAAAAAAACAGAAGTAAAAAAAGAACAAAAACCGCAACAGCACTCACTTCTTAACCCATCTCATACATTTGAAAATTTTATGGTCGGCGGTTCAAATCAATTTGCTTACGCAACAATAAAAAGCGTAAGTGAAAAACCCGGTATTTTATATAATCCTGTTTTTATCTACGGTGGAGTAGGACTTGGAAAGACTCACCTTATGCAAGCAGCCGGAAATATTTTACAAAATCAAGGGAAAATTGTTATTTACACCACAGTTGAGCAGTTTTTAAATGATTTTATTCGTCATGTAAGAAATAAAACAATGGAGAGATTTCAAGAAAAATATCGTAAATGCGATGTTCTTCTCATAGACGATATCCAGTTTTTAAGCAACAAAGAGGGAATTCAAGAGGAATTTTTCCACACTTTTGAAGCACTAAAGGGCGTCGGAAAACAGATTATCCTAACAGCCGATAAACACCCTAAAAAAATAGCCGGACTTGAAAAAAGACTTCAAAGCCGTTTTGAACATGGACTTGTCGCAGATATTCAACCGCCTGAACTTGAAACTAAAATAGCAATTATCGAAAATAAGTGCAAAATAAATAAAGTCACACTTACAAAAGACATTATTCATTACATAGCAACCGTTATTGAAAGCAATGTTCGTGAGATAGAAGGTATCCTCTCAAAGCTGCATGCATACTCACAACTCATGCATGTAGATATAGATTTGCAATTTACAAAAAATGTATTGAAAGATCAGCTTCAAGAAAATCGTGCGAATCTTACTCTTGATATTATTACGCAAAATGTTGCAAAAGATTTAAATATTAAACCAAGTGAAATCCGCTCAAAAGGCAGAAGTAAAAATCTGGTTTATGCAAGAAGAATAGCTATATATCTTTGCCGCGAGCTAACTCAAAACACAATGCCGCAACTTGCCCAATATTTTGGAATGCAAGATCATACGGCAATAAGCCATACACTTAAAAAAATAAATGAATTAATTCAAAATGATGAAGATTTTAAAGTTAAAATAGAAGAGTTAACAAACAAAATTACATCATCTTCTTAAAAAATAAAAAAAAAGATATAATTACTTAAGTGAACAAATGTGAATGAAACTTTGTCGGTTCATCACATTTATAAAGACCATCAAATAGGGTTCAAAAGGTGATATTCACATTATCACATGCCCCTACTACTAATACTATAATTTTATATAATAAATAGGGATTACAATGAAAATAACAATACAAAAGTCTATCATTGAAAATATCTTGATTCACTCTCAACCATTTCTAGAAAAAAAAGATACTTCGCAGATTACATCACATGTCTTGATTGATGCTTCAAACTCAAAACTAACGGTAAAAGCGACAGACTATGAAATAGGTTTGCAGATTTATACGGATAATGTAAATATAATCGAAGATGGAACAGTTACTTCAAACGGTAAAAAATTATTGGATATTATTAAAATTTTAAAAGATGGAAATATAAATTTAGAAATCAAAAATGATATGCTGTACATATCTCAATCAAATTCAAATTTTAAACTGCCTACTTTTTCTTATAAAGAGTTTCCTATATTTCCTACATACGAGGGTAAACCTCAAATCTCTATAAATTCACACTCGCTTATAGAATCTCTTAAAAAAGTGACTCCTGCTATTGATACAAATAATCCTAAATTTGAATTAAACGGTGCATTGATTGATATAAAAAATAATAATATAAATTTTGCTTCCACCGATACGAGAAGGTTGGCAGTCGTTAGCATAGAAAATCAAAATAACAGTGAGCTTTCTATAATTATTCCAAAAAAAGCAATTATAGAGATTCAAAAACTCTTTTTTGACAATATAGAACTTTACTACGATGAAACAAGTTTAATAATTCACTCGAATCAATATACATTTTTTACAAAACTGATAAATGGAAAGTTTCCTGAATATTCAAGAATAATTCCAAAAGAGGTATCAAAAACTCTGACATTACCAAAAGCTACTATGATAGAGGCTATTAAACAAATTACAACAATTTCTACAGATGTAAAAATTACTTTTTTAAACAACTCTATCGTTTTTGAATCGTTAAGTGATGATAATATTGAAGCAAAAACAGAGATAAATTATGAAACAAATTTTTCATCTCCATTTGTTATTGCAATAAACAGCAAATATCTTCTTGATTTTTTAAACAGTATCAACAGTTCAGAGTTTAGTATCGGTTTAAATGAGAGTAATTTACCTTTTGTTTTAAATGAAAATAATTTTAAAACTGTAGTAATGCCAATCGTTATCTAAAGAAATTAAAGTGTCTCTTTATAATTTAAAGGGACAAGTCCTCATAAAAATAACTCCTTAATCTTCTATCTTTAGCTTGTAAAACTTTCTTTTAGAATAAATTAGATAGAATAGCCATAATTATGTCAAAAGTGATAATGGAGTATTAGATGGAAAATTACGGCGCTAGTAATATTAAAGTCCTTAAAGGATTAGAAGCAGTTCGTAAACGACCCGGTATGTATATCGGCGATACGGGTCATAGAGGTTTGCATCATTTAGTTTATGAAGTTATTGATAACTCTATCGATGAAGCAATGGCCGGACACTGTAATACGATTAATGTAACCCTTACAAAAAATGGAACATGTAAAGTATCTGATAATGGACGCGGTATTCCAACAGATATGCATCCAGGTGAGGGAATGTCTGCTGCTACGGTTGTTTTAACGATTCTTCATGCCGGCGGTAAATTTGACAAAGATACTTATAAAGTTTCCGGTGGTCTCCATGGTGTAGGTGTTTCTGTTGTAAATGCTCTATCATCTGATCTTAAAATGACTATTCATAGAAACGGTGAGATATTTGAGCAGGATTTTAAAAAAGGAATTCCGCAAGAAATTTTAAAGGTAATCGGTACAACTAAAAAAACCGGTACAACTATAGAATTTTCTCCCGATCCGAGTATATTTACCGAAACTATAATTTTTGAGTATGAATATTTAGCTCGAAGATTTAAAGAATTGGCTTATTTAAATCCGTTTATCACTATTAATTTTAAAGATGAAAGAACAAATATTTCACAAACATACCACTTTGAAGGTGGTATCGCTCAATATGTAAATGATTTAAATAAAAAACAAGAAGTTGCAAAAGTTTTTGAATTTAGTTCAAAAATAGAAGATATAGAGTTTGATATTGCACTAATGTATAATGACACTTATGATGAAAAAGTTTACTCTTTTGTAAATAACATAAGAACTCCAAACGGCGGAACACATGAAGCAGGCTTTAGAGCAGGTCTAACACGTGTTATTTCAAACTATAACGCACAAAACGGTGCAGCAAAAGAGAAAGATACAAAAATAAGCGGTGAAGATACAAGTGAAGGTCTTATTGCCGTTGTTTCCGTACGTGTTCCTGAACCGCAATTTGAGGGACAAACAAAAGGCAAACTTGGAAATACTTACGTTAGACCTTTAGTTCAAAAATCTACATATGAACTTTTGAGTAAATATTTTGAAGAAAATCCAATCGAAGCAAAAGCAATAGTTGCTAAATCTCTCATGGCAGCACGCGGTCGTGAAGCTGCTAAAAAAGCTAGAGAGTTAACTCGCAGAAAAGATTCCATGAGTGTGGGAACACTTCCTGGAAAGCTTGCAGATTGTCAAAGCAAAGATGCATCTATCTGTGAACTTTATCTGGTGGAAGGGGATTCTGCAGGCGGTTCGGCAAAAATGGGTCGTGATAGAGTATTTCAAGCGATTTTACCGCTTAAAGGTAAGATTTTAAATGTTGAAAAAGCAAGACTTGATAAAATCTTAAAATCCGAAGAGATTACTAACATGATAACAGCTATGGGCTGTGGAATCGGTGAGGAATACAATGAAGATAAACTTCGCTATCATAAAATTATTATTATGACCGATGCGGATGTTGATGGATCTCATATTCAAACTCTTCTGCTTACATTTTTCTTCCGCCATTTCCGTTCTGTTATAGAAAAAGGTTATCTATATCTAGCACAACCACCTCTATATCGTTATAAAAAAGGTAAAAAAGAGATCTATTTCAAAGATGATCGTCAAATGAATGATTTTCTTATTGAAAACGGCATTGAATCACTAGAAGAACAGAGTGTCGGGCATAATGATTTAGTATCATACTTCAAAATGGTAGATCACTATAGAGGTTCTCTTGAAGCACTTGAGAGAAGATATGCACTTGTAGATTTGATTCGCCATTTTATAGAAAATCCTGATTTAATAGGTCTTGATATAAAGTCTATGTATGAAAAAGTTGAACAATTTTTAACTCAAAACGGAAATAATATTTTAACAAAAAGTATTACCGGAGAGTCGATTCATATATTTGTTCAAACAAAAGACGGAATGGAAGAGCTTCTTATAAACGATGATCTTTTTGCTGCTCCACATTTTGCAGAAGCTAGTTTTGTATATAGAAAAATCAAAGAGTGGAATCTTGATTTTAAAGATGATGTTCTTAAAGTATTAACCAGTGTTACTGATTATGCTAAAAAAGGTGCATATATTCAACGCTATAAAGGTCTTGGAGAGATGAATCCGGATCAGCTTTGGGAGACTACAATGACTCCTGAAAATAGAGTTTTACTTCAAGTTGCGATAGATGATGCAATACTTGCCAGTGACACATTTACACTCTTTATGGGCGATGAAGTCGAGCCTCGCCGTAACTATATAGAAACGCATGCTAAAGATGTTAAACATTTAGATGTTTAACATCAAAATATTATAAATTTGTAATGTTACTTCCGCAAACCAAAGAGAGAGAATACCGTTTTAAGTTAGCACTTAGAATGGGACTTCCAATCTTTGCTCTTGTTTTTGCACTAATTTCCCATACGTTTATTACAAGTAAAGAGAGTTTGACTACTCCTTTTTATATTGAATCTATACTTATCTTATTTTTTAGTATATATTTTATTTTTTATCTGATATATAAAGGTTTTGATACGAAAATAACAGATGGCATATCAAAAGCTTTTACAAGAGAATATATATATAAATATTTAAAAAAAGAGTTAAAAGCTTCTGAAGAGTATACGCTTTTGCTTGTAAGCATAAATAATTTATATGAGATTAACAGCCGTTATGGCATAAAAAACGGTGATAAAGTACTTTTTGAAATACTCATGTGGATAGGTGAATATCTTAAATCTAAAGATATAGTTAACTTTCCCGTCGGACGTATAAAAGGCGGCGATTTTATAATAGGTTTTAAGGGAAATAAGAGTCAATATAAAACAGTTATAGAACTAATGGCTCTTAAGAGTGATGAATTAAAAATAGATGATATCGAAGTTCAAATTTCAATTGTTATAAATGATACGACTTTTTCAAAAGATCTTGATTATTTGATTGAAGATCTTTTTGAGTTACAAAATAAAAATCACAAACAACATGTATCAAATACTGAAGATGAGATAAATCCAAGTGATTTGGAATATTACGTAATTGATGCAATAAAGAGAAGAGATTTAGTAATATTTACACAAAATATTTTTGAAAAAGAGAACATTGTTTTTAAAGAGTGTTTTGTTAAATTAAAAAATCAAAACGATAAAATATTACATCAAAAAAACTATATGAAAGTGCTGGATAAGCTTAGACTTATGAGTGATTATGACTTAATTGTTTTGGAAAAAGTTATAGAAATGTGTGAAAAAAATGATAATGAAAAATTTGCCGTTTCTTTATCCGCGACTTCTATCAGAAATCCTATTGTTTTGAGTAAAATAAAAGATATGTTAAGTAGAAATAAGTATGTTAAAAATAGAATTATAGTGCTCTTTAGTGAGAATGAATATTATCCCAAAGCGGATAAGTTCAATGCAATTTTAAAGCAGCTGAAAGATTTAGGAGTTATGATAGCGGTTGATGGATTAGGTTCATTGCATACAAGTTTTTTATATTTAAGAGATTTGGATATTGATGTGGTAAGATTCGGATCTTTTTACACTAGAGATGTAAATGAAAAAATGCACAAAAATATAATAGACGGCTTTAATGTAATGGCTCATGAAAAAGGGATTAAAAGCTGGATTAGAATGATTGAAGATGAAGATACTAAAAATTTGATGCAAAAGTCGGGAGTTGATTATTTACAAGGTAAATATTTAGCACCTTTAGAAAAAAATTAAGGAGAAGTAATGAAATACGGTGAAAAAATCATCAGTGAGTTTGATGTCGAAAAAGATTTGGAAATTTGGCCAAATGAGCATAAGAGAAATTATATTATAAAAATGACTCTTCCGGAGTTCTCTTGCCTTTGCCCTAGAAGCGGTTATCCGGATTTTGCAACGATACATTTGGAATATACGCCAAATGAGTGGGTAGTTGAGCTAAAAGCGATAAAGCTTTACATAAACTCTTTTAGAGAGAGACACATATCGCATGAAAATAGCGCAAATGAGATTTATGAAGTTTTAGATAGAAAATTAAAACCGAAGTACATGAAAATTGTTGCGGATTATAATCCTAGAGGAAATGTTCACACTGTTATAGAGATTGATAGTTCAAAGCTTTAGCTTCTTTAAATACTCTTTTAACCAAAGTATAGCTTCATCTCTATTTTTAAATTCCCCATGCATTTGAGCCTCGTAAGCTTCATGGAGAATTTTTGAGAACTGCTCTGAAGGGGCAAGACCGAATTTTAAAATATCTCTTCCACCCAAAAGAACAGGAAGTTTTTTGTTTAATATATCTAACTCCTTTACCCTTTTATAGATCTCTTCTCCTGCTTTATAGGTTTTAGAGCTATTCTTGGCAAAGTAAATCGAACTGCTTAAAATTAAAAGTTTATCTATGTCTATTTTTGAGGCAAGCTTGTATAGAGAATAGTCATTCATAGAGTTCGCATATATTATATCTATTTCGTTATGTAATTGAATTAATCGAACTACGCTGTTTAATAGCTCTTTTTCATTTGTTAGTTTTTGTATAAAATCTTCTGTTTCTGCTTGGTTTAGGTTATAACAGAGTGCCGCTAACATCAAACTCAAGTTTGTTTGTGAGTTTGATGTCAGCTGTTTGGCTATCTCATCGGCTACATCTATATTATCTGTGTATATGTTGATGCCGAACTCTTTTAAGAGCTTAAATCCGTATGAGGGTTTTTGTGATTTTAAAAGAAGTTTTTTTATCTCTTCAAATATTCTCTCCTTAGGCAGTTCATCCAACATATTTTTTGAAACCATATTTTTACATGCAAGAAATAGTTGATTTTCTATTTTAAGCTGAAATCTTGCGCAAAATTGGGCAGCTCTTAAGACTCTTAGCGGATCTTCTATAAAAGTTTCCAGATTAACGGCTCTTAATGTTCTGTTTTTTAAATCATCTGCTCCGCAAAATGGATCTAATAGTTTTTTTTCTATAACATCATAACCGATAGAGTTAATTGTAAAATCTCTTCTGGATGCTGCGGTTTTAAAGTCAAGATTTGGATCTACATGTATCTCAAATCCACGATGTCCGGATTTGATTTTACTATCCATTCTTGGAAGAGAAAAATCTAAATCATACTCTTTGAATTTTAACTTACAGACCCCAAAACTTTTTCCGACGATATTTACATCGCCGAACTCTTGCAGCAAATTTTCTAATTCGGCAAAAGATAATGCTCCATATACTTCTATATCTATATCTTTTGACTCAATTTTTAAAAGGGAGTCTCTAATAAAACCGCCGACTATAACAGGACGCATATCATGTTCTATTAGTTTATTAAATATAGGATCTAATTTGTTTGGATAATAAATCATATAACTCCTTAAAATATGAGTATATAAAGCAAATTTATAAATTTATCTACAAGTATATCACTTGTTTTACGTATATATAACTTTTATTTGGATATAATCGCAAAAAATTTTATCTTGGTTTTATAATTTTTTTAAAAAAACCAAAGAAGGAAGCCTCGTGCAAAAGATTAGAAATATCGCAGTAATTGCCCATGTTGACCATGGTAAAACTACATTAGTTGATGGATTGTTAGAACAATCGGGAACATATGGTACTCATGAGCAACATGATGAAAGAGCTATGGACAGTAATGATTTAGAGAAAGAGCGTGGTATTACGATTCTCTCTAAAAACACGGCTATTCGTTATAAAGATTACAAAATTAACATTATCGACACTCCGGGTCACGCCGATTTTGGTGGAGAAGTTGAACGCGTTCTTAAGATGGTTGATGGTGTTTTAGTTCTCGTTGATGCTTATGAGGGTGTTATGCCTCAAACAAAATTTGTTGTTAAAAAAATGTTGGCACTTGGTAAAAAACCAATCGTTGTTATTAACAAAATTGACAAGCCTTCAGCAGATCCAGAACGCGTTGTTGATGAAATGTTTGACCTTTTTGCTGCTATGGGCGCAACTGATGATCAACAAGATTTCCCGATTATTTATGCTGCTGCACGTGATGGTATAGCTAAACTTGACATGAGCGAAGAGGGTGGGGATTTTCAGTGTATTTTCGAAACAATCTTAAAGCATATTCCTGAGCCGGAAGGTGATAGAGAAAATCATACTCAAGCACAGGTATTTACACTTGATTACGATAACTATGTCGGTAAGATAGGTATTTCTCGTATTTTTAACGGTATCATCAGAAAAGGTGACAATGTTATGCTAGCAAAAGCCGATGGCGAGCTAGTAAAAGGAAAAATCTCTAAACTTATAGGTTTCCATGGTCTTAACCGTATGGAAATTCAAGAAGCTGAAGCTGGAGATATCGTTGCATTTGCAGGTTTAGAGACTGTTGATGTTGGAGATACTATTTGTGATCCTGCAAACCCAATGCCGCTTGATCCTATGCATATTGAAGAACCGACACTTACAGTTATTTTTTCTGTAAATGATTCTCCGCTTGCAGGTCAAGAGGGAAAACATGTTACTTCAAATAAACTAAAAGACAGACTTGAAGCTGAAATGACGACAAATGTTGCTATGAAACTTGAGATTGTAGGTGAGGGTAAATTTAAAGTTTCAGGACGCGGTGAGCTACAAATTACTATTTTGGCTGAAAATATGCGTCGTGAAAATTATGAATTTGGCGTATCTCGTCCGGAAGTTATCGTTAGAGAAATTGAAGGTGTTAAATGTGAACCGTTTGAGCACCTTGTTATCGATGTTCCTGAAGAGTTAAGCGGCAGTGTAATTGAGAGACTTGGAAAAAGAAAAGCGGAGATGAAATCTATGATTCCTATGGGGCAAGGTTTCCAAAGAATCGAGTTTGAGATTCCAGCTCGTGCGCTTATCGGATTCCGTGGACAATTCTTAACTGACACTAAGGGTGAAGGTATTATGAACCACTCATTCTTAGAATTCCGTCCATATAGCGGCAGCGTTGAGTCAAGAACTTACGGTGCACTTGTATCTATGGAAAATGGTGAAACGCTTGCATATTCACTATTTAACATTCAAGATCGCGGTGTTCTTTTCATTGGACCACAAACTAAAGTTTACGAAGGTATGATAGTTGGAGAACACTCTCGCTCAAATGACCTTGTTGTAAATGCAATCAAAGGAAAAGCTCAGTCAAACGTTCGCTCAAGCGGTGCAGATGAAGCTATTAAACTTATTCCGCCTCGTGACATGTCATTAGAGCGCGCATTAGAGTGGATTGAAGATGATGAATTACTTGAAATAACACCAAAAAGTATTCGTATTCGTAAAAAATTCTTAACAGAGAGCGAAAGAAAAAGACACACTCGCAAGTAATAGATATTTTTTACACATGCTCTTGTGGCATGTGTAAAAACTTATTTTATCCACTTAAAATCTTTTAGTATATCCATGACAATATGGCTTAGAGCCTTTCTTCTCATAATAATTTTGATGGTACTCTTCTGCTTTATAAAACTCTTTTTTATCAAATATTTTTGTTGCAATTTTATAGCCGTTTGTCTCAAGCTTAGAAATCAACCCAAGAATGATCTTTTTCTCTTCTTCATTGCTTACAAAAATTCCAGAGAGATACTGCTCACCAATATCCGGACCCTGTCCGTTTGCCTGAGTCGGATCATGTATCTCAAAAAATACTTTAGCTAACTCTTCGTATGATATCTCGCTTTTATCGTAAACTACTTCAACAGCCTCAAGGTGACCGGTTTTTGAGTAAAGAACATCATGGTATGTCGGGTTTTTCGTATGTCCTCCCATAAAACCTGAAATTACCTCTTTTACACCTTTTAGTTTTTCTAGGTAATATTCAACTCCCCAAAAACATCCTCCTGCAAAATAGGCATACGAGAGGCTATTTTTTCCATCATGCTCTTTTTTTACAAGCTCAAGCGAGATAGAGTTTACGCAGTGTCTTGTATCTTTTGGCGTAAAGCCCTCTCCTTGAAAAACATGACCTAAATGTGCTCCACATGTGGCGCAGACAATCTCTATTCGCTTGCCGTCTGAATCAGGAACTCTTTTAACCGCTCCTTTTATCTCGTCGTCAAAACTGGGCCATCCGCAGTTTGATTCAAATTTGTCACTTGATTTGTAAAGCGGAGTTCCACATACTTTGCATACGTAAGTTCCCTCTGATTTTTCGTTTGTATATTTACCGATAAAAGGTCGCTCAGTACCTTTTTCTATTATGACTCTCTTCTCTTCCTCACTTAAGCGTTCTATCTTTTTTGTCCAAGGTTTTAACTCAATTGCATCTATTGTCATAATTGTTAGTATGAAAAATATAAAAAATTTCATACGTCCTCCTCTTTTTTAAAAACTATTATAAGAAATATAGATCTACTAAAATATGATCTTCATAAATTATATAAATTTATAAAGTTAATTTTATGAAATCAAAACCTTCATAAAGATACAATACAAAACTAAAATTTTCGGAGTATATTGTGAATAGAAAAAAGATATATAATCCCCTTTCAAATGAAAATGTAAACGAGAGACGGATATTTGGCGGAAATCCTACCGGAATATTTGAGTTAAACGATATAAAATATCAGTGGGCATACAATCTTTGGGAGATGATGTTAAACAACACATGGTTTCCAAAAGAGGTTGATATGACACGTGACGTAAGCGACTATAAACACATTACTGAAGCCGAAAAAGATGCTTATGACAAAGCGCTTTCACAGCTTATTTTTATGGATTCACTTCAAACAAATAATATCATGGACAATATAAATCCTTATGTAACGGCTCCTGAAATTAATCTTATTTTGGTTCGTCAGGCATATGAAGAGGCACTCCACTCTCAAAGTTATGCCGTTATGGTTGATAGTATCTCTGCAAATTCCAAAGAGATATATGACCTTTGGCGTCGTGATATGATGCTAAAGAGTAAAAATGATGCTATAGCAGCGGTTTATGAGGAGCTTGCGAAAAATCCGACAGAACATAATTTCGTAAAAGCGTGCTTTGCAAATCAGATTTTAGAAGGTATCTATTTTTACAGCGGTTTTACATACATTTATACCCTTGCAAGAAGCGGAAAAATGCTGGGTTCTGCACAGATGATTCGATTTATTCAAAGAGATGAAGTAACCCACTTGGTTCTGTTTCAAAATCTTATCAATTCTCTTAGAAAAGAGAGACCGGATCTTTTCAGTGAGCAGCTAAAGAGCGAAGTTATAGAAATGTTTAAAGAAGCTGTTGAGCTTGAAGTCGCATGGGGAAAATACATAACACAAGGTCAAATATTGGGCTTAACGGATGCCATTTTGGAACAGTATATACAATATTTGGCTGATGATAGACTCTCAAGCGTTGGATTTGCCAAACTTTATAATGTAACAAATCCTATAAAATGGGTAGATGATTTTTCAAAATTTAACGACCAAAAAACAAACTTTTTTGAGGGAACTGTTGCGAACTACTCAAAAGGAAGTTTAAGCTTTGATGACGACTTCTAGCAAGGGCGGATATAAACTCTGCTCACTTCTTTTTGATACCACTCAAGATTATGATGCTAATCTGCAAACGCTTTTGGAGTTAGTTGACAAAACACCAAAAAAATCTCTTATAGTCGCTCCAGAGGTCTGTTTAACAGGTTTTGATTATGAAAATTATGACAAAGCGGTTGCGTTTTCGGATGTTGCAAACGATGAGTTGAAAAAAGCTTCTCATGGCAAGATAATTATTCTTACGATGCTTGAGAGAAGCGGTGATGAGATCTTTAACTTTGCTAAGATTTTTCATAACGGTGAAGTTGTTTACAAAAGAGCAAAGGCAAGACTTTTTCATTTTGGAAATGAACATAAATACATGTCACAGGGAAGTGACGAAGATCTTAAGATTGTTGAGGTTGAGGGCATAAAGATAGGTGTTTTAATCTGTTTTGAACTTCGTTTTAAAGAGTTTTGGCAAAAACTTGAGGGATGTGACGTTATCGCAGTTCCTTCTTGGTGGGGAGTTTTAAGAACAGGACATTTTAAGGCGTTGACACATAGTCTTGCTATCATCAACCAGTGTTACGTGGTTGCAAGCGATTCACAAAACAAAGATTGCACAAAAATGAGCGGAATAATAAGACCTCATGGAGAAGATGAGCGAAATGAGAATAGAGCTTGCTTAGAAGTTTTATATGATGAAAAAGAGATTATTTCGATGAGAAAATATATGGATGTGGGCATTGGATAGAATTACCGCAACAAAGACCGCAAAATTGGCGGATGAGTGCCATAAAAAATTTTCTTTAAATGAGAATGTAAAGAGTGCAATCGCTAAAACGAACAGAGAAGAGTTTGTTCCTTTTGGTTTTAAGCAGAGTGCATATAAGCTCGATGCACTGCCTATGGGTTCGGCTCAGTGGATAAGCTCGCCTTTGACGGTTGCAAAGATGACACAATATCTTGAGCCAAAAAGTGGAGATAAGGTTTTAGAGATAGGCTGCGGAAGTGGTTATCAAGCTGCGGTTTTATCACATATTTTTCGTGGTGTTTTTACGATTGAACGAATAGAGTCTTTGATGATAGAGGCAAAAGAACGTTTTAAAAAACTTGGGTTAAATAATATTCACACACGCATTGAAGATGGGCAAAGTGGGTGGGCTCAGTATGCTCCATATGATAGAATACTTTTTTCGGCAACCGCAAAAGCAATACCGCAAAAGCTCTTTGATCAGCTTAGAGACGGCGGAATTTTGGTTGCTCCTATGCAAGTAGGCACAAGACAGATTATAACCCGTTTTAAAAAGGTAGGTTCATCTTTGCAAAAAGAGGAACTTGAAGAGTGTGATTTTGTCCCAATTTTAAACGGGATTCAGAAATAGATTATGAAACAGCTCCTACTCCTGCTTTTTTTGACACTCTCTCTTCATGCTTGGGTAACTTTCGTTGAAGCACTTGATCTTTATGAAGCAGGCGAGTATAAAAAAGCATTGAGAGCATTTCAAGAACTGGCTATAAACGATCCAGACGCTGCTCACATGTTAGCAAAGATGTATGAGCGTGGAGAAGGGTGTGAAGCAAACGAAAAAGAGGCTTTGAAGTGGTACAAAGTATCTTCTAGAACTTATTATGAACAAGAGAGACATAGCCCACTAAGAGAAGTGCGAAAACAGCAAAGGGAGATATATAGCTCATTTGAAAAGCCTGAAGACAAAGAGACTCAAACTACTTTAAGGCAATATGCACAATCTCTTTATAATTTTAAAGCACATAATTCAAACTATATTTTACCTCTAAGCTATCGTTATGATGGCGATTATGCAAGTGTAAATGGGCATAGGGTGGAAAAAGCAGAGACAGAGTTTCAAGTGAGTGTAAAATTTGATTTTGCCACAAATCTTTTTCATTTTGGCGAAATATACTCTGTTGCATATACGCAGAGATCTTTTTGGCAAGCCTATACAGATTCTGCCTTCTTTAGAGAGTCAAACTATAACCCTGAATTTTTTGTAACCATTCCAACATCGGAAATGGGTGATGGCAGGCTTATAAAAGCGGTGCGTTTTGGAGTAGGGCATGAATCTAACGGCAGAGGAGGAGAGGCTGAGCGCTCTTGGAATTATTTGGACAGCAGCCTCTTTTTCCAGTATAAATCAATCCTTGCAGAGCTAAAGCTTTGGACAAGATTGCCTGATGCATATGATTATAACCCAGAGCTAATCGATGTTATGGGGCATGGGTATCTTAAATTTACATTGCCGTATAAAAAGCACCTTTTAGATATAAAACTAAGAAGTAACTTTAGTGATAAGGGGGCTTTGGAGTCAAATTACAGCTACCCGATTTCCAGCAGAGACGATCTTTTTTTCTATCTTAAATTTTTCAATGGATATGGTGAGTCTCTCATAGACTATGACAACCATGTTAAAAAAATCGGTGTTGGATTTAGCATATCAAGATAGAGGCTACAATAAGCTTTTTATTGTAAAATACTATTAGTTTAATCTAGGACATAAATCAATGGAAACAGTTTTTGGAGTAGAGTACTCAAAACCTGAAGTAATCTTAATGCAAGATACTGGTATAGGTGTGGCTGAAGCAGCAGCTAGAACTTGTTACGATTCTTTTGAAAATAGTGAAAATGAGGCTATTAGGTCTATTGAATATGCTATGCCCGATGGTGATACATGCGGGAAAATCAACACTATAGAAGAGTCAAATTTGCTAAATGATTTGGCTTGGACACATTTTCACCACTCTATTTTAGAACATGCAAATTTAAGTTTTTTGGTGCGCGGAACTAGCAGAGGCGTGCTTCAAGAACATGCAAGACATCGCATACAAGCCATCAGCGTTAGAAGCACCCGTTATACCATGAGTTCGGTTATCAATGCTTTTGTTGCTTCACAGGCGACAAATGATAAAAATTTCTTTATAGATAAAGTTTTGGGTTTTGAAATGTTAGTTACATGTGATGAAGCCTACAACAGAATCGAAATCGGTGCGATATACGATAAGCTAAAGTATCAAGCCTCAACGGTAGAAAATTTTAACGATATTGCCGTAGCGAAAAGTTCATTGCCGCTTTTAGAAGAGTTTGACGGTAACTCTGAAATGTTATTTAATGCACTTGAAGAGGGAAAAAAGAAACGAAATGTCGGAGATGCTTTCAAACATGTTGTAACGGACAATTTTAAAGTAGACATGGTCGTTACATTTAATCTCAGAAGCCTTAAAAACTATTTTACGCTCAGAGACAGCGGTGCAGCTTACTTTCAAATAAGATGGCTTGCTCAAGAGATGATGAGAAAAACACCGTCAAAATATTTAGATTTAATTATTAAAAAAGGGTAATCATATGTGGAAATATAGTTTATTAACAGTTTTTTTGTTTAGCGGATGCTCAAATTTTGAGTTCAATTTTGCGATGTGTGACAATATCGGGTCTGAACAAAATCCCGAAATGATAGAGAAGTGTAGAAACTACAATGAAGAAGAGGCGCAAAAAGCCTTCGATAATACGAAACATAAATCTTCAACGAAAAAAGAAGATGTAATAGAATTTAAAAAATAGAAAAGGAAAATATAATGAATGTCGAAAAAGAGTTAGTAAGTAGAAGCGGTGGTGTTTGTGAATTGTGTGGAAGCAGTGAAGGTCTTAGTGTTTTTGAAGTCGCACCATCAGACGGAAGCACCGAACAGTGTGTCTATATCTGCTCTACATGTAGAAATCAGATAGGAAACCAAGATAATATGGACGAGGCACATTTTAACTGTTTAAATGACAGCATGTGGAGTGAAACTCCTGCGGTTGTAGTTATGTCATATAGAATCTTAAAAGCACTTGGAAGAGAAGACCTTGTTGATATGATCTACATGGAAGATGATGTTAAAAGCTGGGCAGATGCAGCGATAGGCGGCAGTTCAAGCAACGTAGTAGTCAAAGACTCTAACGGCGTGGTTCTAAATACCGGTGACAGCGTTGTAATAATTAAAGATTTAGAGGTTAAAGGTGCAGGCTTTACTGCAAAAAGAGGTACGACGGTTAGAAATATCTCTATTCCCTCGGATGTTGCCGACCATATAGAGGGTCGTGTAAACGGTACTAAAATCTATCTAAAAACAGAGTTTTTGAAAAAAGCATAGTTTAATACTTCACTTATAAGCAAATATAAAAAGGTATATATGAACTCCTTAAAATCTATAGCACTAAATATTTCTATACCTTTTTTTATATCCGCAGTGCTAGGATCTATGCTTTTTTATGAAGATAAAATACCAAAAATCATATTTAGCATAGTTCCATATCTATTTTATGCCATAAGCGCACTTATTTTATGGGTGTCATGGCATTTTAACCGTAACAGATTTATATTTATAATCCTTCCTCTTTTATTGATATATTTCGGATTTGTATATTTAGGAGGCAAAAGAGCAACAGATCTCTTTCTTTATGCTTCCATGCTCTATCCGCTGCATCTTCTTCTGTTTTTATCCCTAAAGGAGAGAGGACTTTTTTCAATATGGGGAATTTTAAAGATTGCTTTTTTTGTTATCGAGACAGCTATTGTTTTATACCTTGTTGTCTATCCGAATGCCGATTTTATCGCTCTTTTAAAGATGAAATTGTTTGTAACTTCATTCTATCCTCTTGAGGATATTTCGATAATCATCGCAATTCTTGTTCTATTTATCATGGTTGCATTGTTGTTGTTCAATAGATATTTGCTCTATAACAGCTCATTTTTGGTTATAGCCGTGACGTTTTACCTGGGATTTTATTTTGTAAAAACTCCCTATGCCAAAGAGCTCTCTCTTTTAGCAATTGGGGTAATTATCTTTATTTTGCTTATACGTGAGTCCTATCGTCTTGCTTTTTATGATGAACTTACATCGCTTCCGGGAAGAAGGGCATTGGTGGAAGATATGGCAAAATTGGGTATGAAATATTCGCTTGCAATGATTGATATTGATCATTTCAAAAAGTTTAACGACACATACGGACATGATACCGGTGATGAGGTCTTAAAAATGGTTGCTTCAAAGCTATCAGAAGTGGGCGGCGGCGGAAAAGCTTACAGATACGGCGGAGAGGAGTTTGTGTTGCTTTTTCCCTCAAGAGAGGTGGAAGAGTCTTATAAACATACGGATATTTTAAGAGAGACTATCGCAAAGAGTCCTTTTATTGTTAGAAATAAACAGAGTTCAAAAACGATATACATAAACATCTCATCTGGGATTGTACAAAAAAATTCTCAAGACAAAGATCCGTTTGCAGTGATGAAAAGAGCAGATAATGCTCTTTATAAGGCAAAAAAAGCGGGAAGAAATCAGGTAGTAAAAGCATAAAAAAGGTAATAAATATGAGAGCATACGATAGATTTCACAAAATAGATGATGATTTTAGAAACCCATACGCAAGGGATAGAGACAGAATCATTCACTCAGGCAGTTTTAGAAAACTTGAGTATAAAACACAGGTATTTTTAAATCAAGAGGGTGATTTTTTTCGCACACGTCTTACGCACTCCATAGAAGTTTCACAGATTGCCCGTTCAATTACCTCTCATTTGGGGCTTAATGAATCTTTGGCAGAAGCTATCGCTCTCTCTCATGACTTGGGACATACACCGTTTGGTCATATAGGTGGGGATGCTTTGGATGAGTGTTTGAAAAATGATGGATTTATAAATGGTTTTGAGCATAATTTTCAAAGTTTCAGGGTTGTCTCTTCGCTGGAGAAGAGATATAACGACTTTAGCGGTTTAAATCTCACTTTTGCAACACTGGAAGGAATTCTTAAACACTCATACCCTTATAAAAAAAGTTTTTTACCTTCCATAATAGATGAGCAGTTTAACTTAGATACTCATCCAAGCATAGAAGCCATGATTGTAGACCGTGCCGATGAGATAGCATATGTGAGCCATGATATTGATGATGGTGTAAACTCTGGGCTAATAGACTTTGATGATTTAAAAGAGAGTGAACTTATTAGAGATATCTTGGCAAAAGTTAAAGAGGAAGGAATATCGCAAGAGGAAGATGAGATGTTTCGGTATCGTTTTATTTCACACCTGATTAATCATCTGGTTTACTCACTTATAGCTTACTCGAAAGACAGAGTGGATAACAGCAGGATCTTATGTGCGACGCTTGATAATAAAACTGAACTGCCTATCGGTTTTGACTCAAAACTTGAAACAGAGTTAAAAAAGTTAAAAAAACTGCTCTTTACAAAACTTTATCAGCATAAAGATATTATGATCAAGATGTATGCAGGTAAGCAGGCTATTAAAGGACTTTACAGCGGGCTTAACGAAGAGCCGAAGATGTTGCCGAAGTTTTACCTAGATCAGTTGCAAAGCAGAAACAAGCATAGGGTAATAGCCGATTACATAGCTTCAATGAGCGATAGACATGCTCTGTCATTTTATAATGAGATGTACGGGAAATTATAGTCGATGTTTTTGGAGTTGTAGTAGAGGTTAAAACATAAACCCGAAGGTTTACGTTTTATAAGCGTGATTCGTAACGTCTCATCATATAAAGACGTTTAAGCATTTTCTTACGAGATGCAATTAAGAATTTCTTACGTTTTTCAGTTTTCGTTTCATGGAAACGACGAGCGCGAACTTCTGTAACGATTAAGTTACGGTCAGTTTGCTTCTTGAAACGACGGTAAGATGCATCAAAATTGTCATCACTGCGTAGTACTATACCAGGCATATCACATCACCCACTTTCTGTAAAATTTGAAAGCGAATTGTAGCATAACAATCTTTATTTAACATTTTGTTTTAGGAATTTATAAAATTAATTCTAAAATTGATACAAATCAAGGACTCTTTTTTCTAAATCGGATAAAATTCCTCCGATTTAAAACTTAGAGCGTAATGCGTTCTTACCAAAGGAAACAAAATGAAAAAAATCATTTTAAGTGTTGTATTTATGTTGGGTGTCCTCCAAGCAGATAGTATCGTTCACTACGATGCTCAAGATACAAAAACTCCGATTAGCAAGCCTAATCATCCGAGCACAGATATTTACTAAAATATCTAAAAATTTTATTTCTCCTTCTAAAACAGGTACCCCTTAATGCCTGTTTTAGTGACATAGACGCATAGTCCGCCTCCAAACTCTCTTTAACGAACTATTTTGTATAATTCATTTATGATTACCCAAGATTCCATAGAAGCCTTAAAAGCACGCCTTGATATTGTTGATGTTATAGGTTCGTATGTAGAACTTAGAAAAGCCGGTGCAAACTACAAAGCTCCGTGTCCTTTTCACGGCGAAAAAACAGCTTCGTTCGTAGTAAGCCCTGCAAAACAGATATACCATTGTTTTGGCTGCGGAGCGGGCGGTGACAGTATCAAGTTTGTTATGGAACATGAAAAACTAAATTATCCAGAAGCAATAGAAAAACTAGCATCATCTTATAACTTCTCTCTTGCTTATAGTGATAGCAAAAACTCTAAGCCTCGTTCCAATTTTATGGAAAAAATCAACGATTGGTATCAATATCTGCTTACAAAAAACCATGAGGCACTCTCTTATATAAAAGATCGCGGTATCTACGAAAGCAGTATTGAGAAGTTTGGCGTTGGGTATGCACCGGATTCTAATGCTACGATTAGCTATATAACATCACAGCTTTTAAATATGAACGAAGCCATGGAAATGGGTGTTGTAGGCTATGAGAGTGGAAGAACGTATGCCAGATTTATAGAGCGCATAACATTTCCGATTCACTCTGTCAATGGGACTATAGTCGGTTTTGGCGGTAGAACTATAACAGGACATCAGGCGAAATATGTAAATTCGCCTGAAACGCCTTTTTTTAATAAATCACGCCTTTTATATGCCTACCACCATGCAAAACAGAGCATTCATAAAACCAAACAGATTGTTATAACAGAGGGTTATCTTGACGTTATTATGTTGCATCAAGCAGGTTTTACAAATGCGGTTGCTACTTTGGGAACAGCACTTACTCCTGAGCATTTGCCACTTTTGCGAAAGGGTGAACCTGAAATTGTAATGGCGTATGACGGTGATAAAGCAGGAAGAGCGGCGGCACTAAAAGCATCAAAACTTTTAAGTGCAAGCGGATTTAGCGGCGGCGTCGTTATATTTGGAGCTGGGTTAGATCCGGCAGATATGGTAAAAAATGGTGCAATTGAAGAACTCTCAACTATGTTTAGAGAACCTCAGCCATTTATAGAGTTTGTTTTAGATGAGATTTTATCACTTTATAATCTTCTAGATCCAAAGGCTAAAGAGATCTGTATGCAAGAGGCTATAGGCTATCTAAAAACCCTCTCGCCTATGCTTCAAGACAGATACAAAACATATCTTGCACAGAGACTTGGAATAAACCCGTCATTCGTAAAACTAACCAACCAAACTAACACAAACCAAAACAAACCCACTCTTGATGCTAGCCGTCATAGAGATATGTGGGAGCTAACACTCATCAAAACAGTTTTGGAACATCCTGAGTTTATAGATCAAATTTTGGATGTACTAGATCCTTCGCTTTTACAGTTTCACTCATTTGAGTTTACTTTGGCACTTAGAGGGAAATTTGATGAGCCTTCGCTTATGGCGATATCGGTGGATGAAAAGATAGCTCCGCTTAAAGATGAAGCCTCGCTAAAAGCCGAACTTATCGCATTTTTGATAAAGCATTATGAGAGAGAGTATAAAAAGGTAAATTTTCAAACAACCGTCTCTTTTGAAGAGAAGGCTTTTTACATTCGTAAATTTAAGGGGAAGATTTCGCAGCTTAAACGCGGTGAACTTGTACCTTTTAAGAGTTAGGCTTAGAGTCTTCTGTCGGTTTGCGCTCTTTTATAGATATTTTTCTTCCAACATTTTTCGGTGCTTCGTACTTCTCTTTTGGAGTTCCGTCATAGCGATGGTTTCTCTCTCCGCTTTTACCTGAGAATTTTGCCTTTCCGCTTTCATCTTTTCCTAAAAATTTATTTGATTTTTTATCATCTCTTTTTGGTTTGTCATAAGATTTTTGTTCGGATTTTTCACCATCTCTCTTAGGCTTATCGAATTTAGGTTTGTCAAATGGCTTGCGTTCAGAACTCTCACCGTCTCTCTTAGGCTTGTCATATTTAGGTTTGTCAAAAGGTTTACGCTCAGGTTTTTCAGAGTCTCTTTTGGGCTTGTCATACTTTGGCTTTTCAAAAGGCTTGCGTTCGGATCTCTCGCCATCTCTTTTGGGTCTGTCGTATTTAGGTTTCTCAAACGGTTTACGTTCAGATCTCTCGCCATCTCTCTTTGGTCTATCAAAAGGTTTTTGCTCTCTTTTTATCTTCTCTTCAACCGCATACTCAAAACCTGCAACAATCTCTTGTCTGATAACCCGTCCAAGGAGTGTCTCTATCGGGTAAAGCTGTTTTTGCTCATCTTTGTCGAGTAAAATTATCGTACCCTCCGTAGCCTTGGCAACTCTAGCCATGTAGAGAATCGCAGTTGAGGGTAAATCATAGCTGATAAGGAGTTTACATCTTAGTTCAGGCAACTTTAATAATTCTTTATCGTTTAAAACTTTAACGTTGCTAGCTGTTATAGCCTCTTTTATAGCTTGTGTATCTTCCGCCGTTGCTACAACTATATCTAAAGTAGCATTTTGAGCAATCAAGAGGTTAAGAAGTGAGAGTTTTTTATCATTAGGACATGGATGGATACGGTGTTTGTTGTGTTTTAGAGATATTTGATCATCTGGCATAAGAAGTCCTAAGAGGGTATTTGATATAAATTTGTGGATTATATCCCATGTTGCCATAAATTATGCTATTATGTATGAATACTACAATCAGGATTATAATGTCATTTACAACACTAGGTTTGTCAGCTCCTTTACTAAAAGCTATCAAAGATCAAGGCTATAGCGAGCCGACACCTATCCAAAAAGAAGCGATTCCGGTAATACTCGGTAGACGTGATATTTTAGCCGGAGCACAAACAGGAACAGGTAAAACAGCAGGTTTTACGCTTCCGCTTCTTGAACTTTTAAGCAAAACAAAACCTACAAAGTCAAAACAGAGCATAAGAGCACTTATCCTTGTTCCCACAAGAGAGTTGGCAGCACAAGTGGGTGAGAGCGTTGAGACTTACGGAAAATATCTCCAATTTAAATCGGCGATAATTTTTGGAGGAGTTAAAATAAATCCGCAGCTTGCACAGCTTCGCAAGGGTGTTGATATTGTTATTGCTACTCCGGGGAGACTGCTAGATCATCTCTCTCAAAAAAGTATAGATTTGGGAAGTGTCGAGTTTCTTATACTCGATGAAGCCGATAGAATGTTGGATATGGGCTTTATAAACGATATTAAAAAGATATTGGCGGTTCTCCCAAAACAGAGACAAAATCTGCTATTTTCGGCTACTTACTCTGATGAGATTAAAAAACTCTCCGATAAACTGCTAAACTCTCCGGCACTCATAGAAGTAGCACGCCGCAATACAGCTTCAGAAACCGTAAAACAGGTAGTTTATCCGGTTGATAGCCAGCGTAAACGCGAGCTTTTAACACACCTCATAAATGAGGGTAAATGGAAACAGGTGCTAGTATTTACCAGAACAAAACATGGAGCTAACCGTTTGGCGGGACAGCTTGAAAAAGATGGGATCACGTCTGCCGCAATTCATGGAAATAAGAGTCAAAATGCAAGAACTAAAGCTTTGGCAGATTTTAAAGATGGTGTAGTAAGAGTTTTGGTCGCAACGGATATAGCAGCCAGAGGTATAGATATAGATCAGCTTCCGCATGTCATCAACTATGAACTACCGAATGTGCCTGAGGATTATATTCACAGAATCGGCAGAACAGGTCGTGCAGGGTGTGAAGGTGAAGCGATATCTCTAGTTTGCATAGATGAACATGAGTATCTCTCAACAATAGAAAAATTGATAAAAAAAGATATTCCAAAAGTGTGGCTTAAAGATTTTAAACCTGATCCTTCCATAAAAGCAGAGCCTATAAACCAAGGCGGCAACAGAGGCTCAAATCAAAGAAACAGACCAAGCACAAAACCGGCTCAAAATAGAACGCAAAGCCCTTCGGGCAGAAGAAGAGATAAGTAGTGTATAATTTCATAATTTAAATTATCAAATATACAAGGGAAAAAGATGAAAGCAATCGCACTCTTTAGCGGTGGATTAGACTCAACTTTGGCAATGAAACTTATAATAGACCAAGGCATAGAAGTTTTGGCGGTAAATATTAACACGGGTTTTGGAAGCACAAAAGATAGACTTGAACATATGCAGAGCATGTGTGACCAAGTCGGAGCAGAGTTAAAAATTATAGATATCGAGAGTGAATTTTTACAAGATGTGCTCTTTGATCCAAAGCATGGCTACGGTAAAAATTTTAACCCATGTATAGATTGCCATGCAAAGATGTTCACCGTGGCAAAGAGAGTTATGGAAGCGGAGGGTGCTTCATTTTTGGTAAGCGGCGAGGTTTTGGGGCAGCGACCGATGAGCCAAAATAGAGAGTCTTTACAGACGGTTTTAAACGAGAGTAATTGCAACGGGTTGCTTTTGCGTCCTCTCTCTGCAAAAGCTCTTGAGCCAACAATTGCTGAGATAAATGGTTGGGTTGACAGAGAAAAACTAGAAAACATCACGGGAAGAAATCGTGAGAGACAGCTTGAACTAGTCAAAGAGATAGGTTTGGATAATTTTGAGAGTCCGGGCGGAGGATGTCTCCTGACAGATGAGAATTTTGCCAAAAAGATGTTTGACTTTATAAAACATGATACATTTGAAGTAAGAGATATTAAGCTTATGAAGTTTGGTCGTCATCTTCGCCTAAAAGACGGTGCAAAACTGGTTATTGGAAGAAATCAAGATGAGAATTCTCATCTTCAAAATATAGAGAACGATAAATACTACCATATTAAAACACCGGGGCTTCCAGGTCCTCACTCAATGCTAAGCAAAAGTGCAACACAAGCAGACAAAGAATTAGCGGCAAAAATCATACTAACATACTGTAAGACAAAAGAGGATGTAAGTTATACGTTAACATTTGATAAGGATGAACTTCAAGCGACACCGTTTGCTTCAAGGGATGAGATAAAACCTTATACGATAATGTGAAATTTAGGTATACTTTATTTAAATTTTTAAAGTGAGGTGAGAGATGGCTGGTGTACATTTTACGTTTGATAATTTTAAACAACTTCTTGATTTAACTATAGGCTTAGCCCAAAGGTTAGATGAGAATCGTGCAGAGAGCTTTACTCTGCTTTATTGTGATTTTGCAAAATTTGAAAAATCTGTTATAGATAATTCTATAGAGCAGATACTGAGAAATTCTGATGCTATCGTAAATAACGAATCCGACTACTTTCTTATACTTCCTTATACTGACAAATATGGTACGAATATCGTTAAAGAGATGTTTTGTGAGTTTTTTGGCGTCAATTTAAATACATGTGCAGTAAGTTATCCGGTTGATGGAGAAAAATCAGAACTGTTAATTGAAGAGCTGATGGATATGGCAGATAAAAAATATAAAAACAGTTTGAGATGTTTGAGCAATTTTAACCCACTGCTAAAATTTTAGCTAGGTATTTATGATTTAGTAATATTGGAATAATTTATGCTACATCTCCTAAAATCTTTGTAAAAAGATAAAAGGAGCGTGTAATGATTTTATTGGATATGAAAAATAGCAAAACCGTATCTTCGCCTCTTAATCTCTCTGCCTCTAAAGATAAACCTCTCCTCTCATTTTCGGATCTCTTAAGAGGAGCAAGCGAAAAAAAAGAGGGTAAAACTATTCAAAACGGCTCTTTAGTTCTAGCTTTGGGCTCTGAAGAGAAAAGCATAAAGTCTACAAAATCACTTTTAAAAACAGATAATCTGGCTTCTCTTGCATTGTCTTCGGATGAAGAGCAAGAGTTGCTAGAGCTTAACCCTAAACTTGCTCCAAATTTAACATCCGCTGAGATGAAAACATTGATAAGTGATGCAAAAAATTACCTCAAAGATATAATTCAAAATAGTGATGGGTATAAAAAAGCAGAGATTAAAGAGCTTCCAAAAACTTTGGGCGGCTTAATTGAGGCTGCTAAAAAATTAGGTATCGATATCGGTAAAATAAGTATTGAAGAGGTAAAAAAATCTTCTCAAGCAACTATACAAGTCGCAAAAACAGATAAAGACAGTGCAGTCGGTCTCTCTCCTTCGAGTGAGGCTTTATCAAAAGAGACAGCAAATATAAAGAGTGAAGTTCTGCCAAAAGAGATAGTTCAAGATAAAAAAGCCCAACATGCAAGCGAAAAACAGATTCCAATCAATCAGCAAATAACGCAGACACAGCTCTCAAATGAGATAAAGAGTGATGAAAAAGTAGCACAAGCTCAAAAAGAGACTCCGCTTTTTAAAGCACAAACGGTGAGTGAGCATGCGACTACCGAGCAGATTGTTCAGGCAAAGGCAAATAACTTGTCTAAAGCAGATCAAAAGACATCAAAAGATAAGTCGGATGAGTCTCTCAAGCTTCTTCTTAGCGATGAAAAATCATCTCAAAATACTACCTCGGTCACTTCTGATTTATCTGCTCTTAAAGTTGCCCCTGCAGCAGTAACGCAAGAAAATACAAAAACATTAGAGCAGCTTTTACGCGGTGAATCTTTTATAAGCGAGCAGAGTCAGTTAGATGTAAAAGTAGAGGCACTCTCTACACAAAAAGCCGATAGTTTCGAAGTGAAAATCAATGAAGCAAAACAGATGATTCGTTATCTTTCCGATGATATTAAAAATGCAATAGATGAGTATAAATCTCCCTTTACGAGAGTAAAAGTACAGCTAAATCCTGCACATTTGGGTGAGATTGACTTGACTATAGTTCAAAGAGGCAAGAACCTACATGTAAATCTCTCTTCAAACAATGCAGCTATAAATACTTTAGTAATGAACTCCAACGAGCTAAGGGTACAGCTCAGTAATAGTGGAATAAATAATGCTACATTAAATTTTAGTGATACTTCTCAACAAGGTGGTTACGCAGATAACCAAAGCGGCGGCGCAGAGCAGCAAAAGAGACAAAATGAGCAAAAAGCTCACACAGAGTACAGCTATTTTGAAAATGAAGAGGCACATGAAGAGATACTAAGCTCTTTAGAGATTATTGTTCCTAGATATATATAAAAATTTTTACTAGATAAAGGAGTTTATTATGGCAATTACATCAGAAGGTTTAAATGCGGCAACAAACGCAGAATATGTTAGTGCAAAAAAAACAGATGATAAAACGGTATTGGGCAAAGATGATTTTATGACGCTACTGTTAGTTGAGCTTCAAAATCAAGATCCGACCGAACCTATGGACAGTGATAAGATTTTAACTCAAACATCCCAGTTGGCAGGTTTAGAGGCGAGCGAAAATACAAATAAGGCTTTAGAAACTTTAGCTGCGGCACTCGGAACTTCACAACAGTTCAGCACTGTTGCCGCAATCGGTAAGACAGCTGATCTTGGAAGCAACGCAATTACACTGGACGAGGGATCTGACAGTACTTTTGAGGTCTATTTTCCGGATGATATAGAGCAGGGAGATATACAGATAACGGATGTCAATGGAAATACTTTAAAAACATTGGATGTCGGTACAAATCCTAAAGGTGTATATAAGTTTACGTGGGATGGAACAAATACAAGCGGCAGTGAACTTACAAGCGGTGTTTATTATGTTAGCGCGGCATATACAAACCCTGATGGCAAAGCACTTACAACGAGAATGGGAGCATATCCTATAGAGTCGGTTAAGTTTGACGGAGCTACAAGTTATGTAAAAGTGGGTTCAAGTTATGTTGAACTCAGCAAGGTAAAAGAAATCTACTAAAGGATTTTCTCATGATTCAAGCTTTTTATACTGGTGTCAGTGGGATTAAGACACACCAATACGGTATTGACATAATTGCAGATAATTTATCAAATATCAGCACAAACGGTTTTCGCAGTTCAAATGCGGAGTTTTCGTCACTTTTTCAGGAAAATATCTCTACCGATGCACAACTCTCAAGCGTAGATAGCAATATCGGGCTTGGATCAAAACTAAATGCCGTTACGATGAATCAAAATATAGGCGTCTATCAACTAACCGAGAGAAGCACGGATTTGGCGATTATGGGTGATGGATGGTTTGCCATTCAAGGTCAAGGAGAACCGCTTTATACACGTGACGGGGCTTTTACTTTTAATGCAAATAGAGAGTTGGTAACGGATGACGGCTATTATGTTTTAGGAACTATCGGAAATAACATAGAAGACGGAGTGCTAGTTGAAACATTAGCAGAAATACCTCTAGGAGATGCAAAAAGTCAACAGAAACTTCGCTTTCCTCAAGAACTGCAAGTTGCCGTACAACCTACAACAGAGGTGAAATTTTATGCAAATATAGGGCTAGAAGATACTATAAGAGTGATGAGTGGTGAAGCCATAGATCCTCAAAACAATAAAAATACGGTACGTTTAGAATTTAGTAAAGTAGATCCACAAGTCTCACCCGGAACACAGTGGAACGTTGTTGCAACTGCACAAAGTAGCAATTTGGTAACAGTGGTTAATTCGGAGACCCAAGCAATTACATACGAACCTGAAGCAGTTTACGATACGCAAGCCGGAGTGGTCGTATTTGATGAAGCTGGGCAACTTGTCTCAAACTCTCTTCCGGTTATCGATAATAACGGTTCCAATGTTATTGTCAATTTAGGAACAGGATATGATGGGGTTATTTCTATAAACGATACGATTAGAGCCTCAAGCGAATCAAACGGAAAAGAAGCGGGAGAACTTGTGGGTTATGATATTAACAGAAATGGTGAAGTGGTGGCAGCTTTTACAAATGGAGTACAAAGCAGTGTGGCTACATTGGCTATTTATCATTTCATCAATGACGGTGGATTAGAAAAGGTAAGCGGTACAAGATTCGCAGAGTCTTCAAATAGCGGTAAAGCAATTTTCTTTCAAGATCCGGATGGAAACAACATTAAGGGTGTGGATATTACAAACTATAAACTTGAAGGCTCAAATGTTGAAATTGAGACGGCACTTACCGAGTTGATCGTTATGCAAAGATCTTATGATGCAAATTCAAAATCCATAACAACGGCACATGAGATGTTACAAAAAGCTTTAGATATGGATGCAAAATAGTTGGAACACTAAATGCTATTTTTAGTTACTATTTAAAAAAATACCTTGATTTAGTTTATGCTAAAAGAGGTCTCAAAGATAATAAAATAAGGATTGAACATGTTAAAATCACTCTATTCAGGTGTATCAGGCTTACAATCACATCAAATTGCGATGGACGTTGAATCAAACAATATCGCAAATGTTAATACGGTAGGTTTTAAATACTCTCGTGCCAATTTTTCAGATCTCTTAGCACAAACAAAATCAATCGCTACTGCTCCACAAGGTGAACTTGGCGGTAAAAACCCAGTGCAAGTCGGGCTTGGATCTACTATAGACTCTATGACACGTATCTTCTCGCAAGGTTCAGTGCAAAGTTCTGATAAAAATACCGATGTAGCCATTCAAGGAGACGGTTTTTTTATCATCTCCCCCGATGGTGGCAATACCTATAAATACACTCGTTCCGGTGACTTTAAATTTGATGCAGGTGGAAACTTTGTAGATAATAACGGCTTTATTGTGCAAGGATGGTTGAGAGATCCGGTTACGGGATTTGTGGATGCAACCGCACCGATAAAAAATATTCAAATTCCGCCGGGGCTTACGACTCCCGCACAACCTACATCTGAAGTAGTAATTAAAGCAAATCTTAATTCCGGTCCGCTAGTAGATACTAAGTCACCTGCATATGAAGTTGCATCAGGTCCTGCGCCGGCACTTCCTACTCCGCCTGCACTCGATGCAAACGGAAACCCTATAGAAGCGGATGACATGGGAGTTATGTTTAACGATAGCGGAGAAGCGTTTAGTCTTCAAGCAGGACAAGGAATCTGGGCAGGGTTTCAGACCGCTGAGACAACCGGTGGAACCATAGAAGATTCTGTAGTTTTAACGTTTGACAGAGCGCCTGTAGCAGGCGATACTATAAGTGTTGAGATTAATGGAGTAGCTTATTCTGCACCTTTTAACGTAGATGCCGCAACAACTTATGCTGACTTGGCAACAGCCGTCGGTGCGGTTTCAACACTTACCGCAGTCGGAGACACTCTTACTTTTGAGCCTCTTGCTGCAGGTGCTACAATGGTTGTCGCAGATTTGCAAAATGACAATGGAAGTGCGAGTGGAGTAGTAACTGTTAGCGGAACTGCACATGAATTAAGTTTAACATTTACGCTTGATGACGGAACAACAAAGCAGGTGACTACTTCAGGCGGTACCGGTTATGAAACTCCTTTGCAAAATGCCGCACGCTATGTTTCGGCTATCAATGCACAAAGTTCTGTTACGGGTGTAAGTGCTTCATACGATATGCTAAACAATACTATTACGCTTACAAATTCAAATTTGGATGCAAATGCATCACATAATATTCGTTTAACGGCAGGAAATGCAAATAGTGGATTTAACACATTGGCAAATACCGTGGTAACCACAGCATACAGATATCAGTATGATCCGACGAGTGCTGCAACAAGTGCAGGATATGATAAAACTTTTACGACTATCGCAGACTTACGTGAAGCGTTAGAAAATGAGGCAAGAGGTATTAATCCTACGGCACATATACTTACAAGCACGGCTACGGCGAGTGTATTGGGGGTTGATGAAACTCACGATTTTTCAATAGCAGGTGTAACGGTTAATATAGGAAATATTCCCGACGCTACTACTGCAGCAGGTGTAGCAACTGCATATGCTAACGCTATAAATGCAGCTGTTGGTTTGCCGGCTGGCGTAACAGCTACGACAAATGGAGCTACACTTATTATTACAAATGCTTCAGGTGCTAATATTACTTTAGACACAACGGTTTTAGGTGGATTTGGAGCAGGTATAAGCGGTTTACCTGCTAACGTAGCGACCACTATACCTTACTTAGGCGCATCTAATAACAATATTGAAGTTTCTGTCAATGCTCAAGGTAAGTTTGAGATAAGAAACCCTGGCGGCGCAGCAGGTGATTATGATATAAGTCTTGCCATTACGGGTATGGATGCGGATAGTGTCGTCGGTACTAGGATTACTGAAAATGAGCGATTTACCAGAAATATGGAAGCACTTAATTCAACTCTTCCTGTAGGAAGTACCGGAGCAGCATACTCTCAATCTTTTAATGCCGCAACACACTCGGCAAGTATAGATGTTTTTGACTCACTCGGTTCAAAACATACACTTAGAACGGAGTATAGAAAAATTGCCGTAAATGAATCAACGGGAAGTGAATGGAGCATGAAGGTAAGCGTGCCTGAACCTGCAACAATAAACTCTGTAGAACCGTATAATGAAAAAATGGGTTTTATACGATTTAACAATGATGGATCTTTAGCAACATATAATCCGCCAAATGTTTCTTTCAGTGCAAATAACGGCTCTGCACCAAATCAGCAAGTCTCACTTGAACTAGGAACCGCAAATAAGTTTGACGGTATGACAAGCTTTGATAAAGAATCTTCAACATCAGGGATAAGCCAAGATGGATTTACGGGTGGAGATTTAGTCGGTATCAGGATAGATCAAAGCGGAACGTTAGTAGGCTCATTCAGCAACGGCAGAAGCTTCGGTCTAGCACAAATCGGTATGGCAAAGTTTACAAATAATGAGGGTCTCTCAACCGAGGGCGGAAATGTTTATACTCAAACCGCTAACTCCGGAGATCCCATTATCGGAACTGCTGCAACGGCAGGACGTGGATTTATGCAATCGGCATCACTTGAAGCATCGAATGTGGATCTCTCAAAGTCACTGACACAGCTTATTATTATCCAAAGAGGGTATCAGGCAAACGGTAAAACGATTACCACTTCAGATACGCTTCTTGAAACTTTACTAGGTATAAAACGATAAGTTTTATTTGATATAATTCCTTCATATCAATGAAGGAATTATTATGCGTTTCTCTGCTCCTCTAAAATCAAACTCAAAAAAAATAATGTTACTCGGCTCAGGCGAACTAGGTCGTGAAGTAGCTATTGAAGCTCAAAGACTTGGTCTTGAAGTTATAGCAGTCGATAGATACCAAAACGCTCCGGCACATCATGTAGCACACAGAAGTTATGTGGTAAATATGCAGGATAAAGATGCTCTTTTGGAGATAATAGAGCGTGAAAAACCGGATTTTATACTTCCTGAAATCGAGGCTATAAGCATAGACGCTCTTTTTGCCGCAGAAGACAAAGGGTATAACGTTATTCCAAACGCAAGTGCCGTAAGCAAAACCATGAACAGAAAAAATATCCGTACTTTTGCTGCTGAGGTTTTGGGGCTTAAAACAGGACCGTATGAGTTTGTAACAACAAAAGAGGGTTTAAGAGAAGCAGCAATTCGTATGGGCTTTCCATGTGTTATAAAACCTGTTATGAGCAGTTCGGGACATGGTCAAAGCGTTGCAAAAAGCATAGATGATATAGATGCTTCATGGGAAATGGCAAAGGAAGCAAGAGGCGATGCGAGCGAACTCATAGTTGAGGCGTTTATTGATTTTGATTATGAGATAACGATGCTTACCGCTAGAAACGGTAAAGAGACTGTTTTTTGTGAGCCTATCGGACATGAGCAAAGAGACGGAGATTATGTTTTCTCATGGCAGCCGATGCAGATGAGTGAGATTGCAAAACAACGTTCGCAAGAGATGGCTAAAACTATTACGGATGGGCTTGGTGGTCGCGGTATATTCGGTGTTGAACTATTTGTAAAAGGGGATGAAGTTTACTTTTCAGAAGTTTCACCTCGTCCACATGATACGGGAATGGTAACACTCATCACGCAGTCTCAAAGTGAATTTGCGCTTCATTTAAGAGCAGTGCTTGGTCTTCCTTTAGGATTTACATTTTACGGCGAAGGTGCAAGTGCCGCATTTAAGTCGGAAGTTCACAGCTACGCTCCAGTCGTAGATGTAGATGAGACACTCTTTAGCGACAATAGTTTTGTGAGAATTTTCGGTAAACCTGAAGCTCATAAGGGCAGAAGGCTTGCAGTTGCACTTGTTTTTGACAAAGTAGAAAAAGCTCTAGAGAAAGCAAGAGATCTTATAACCAAAGTAAAAGACACGAAGTGAAGATAGTAATACTTGACGCTCTTACTTTCGGAGATACTGATTTAAGTGCTTTTTTCAAACTAGGCGATGTCGATATTTATCAGACTACATCTTTGCAGCAGACACATGAGAGAATCGCTAACGCAGCTGTTATAGTAACTAACAAAGTTGTTATAACCAAAGCTCTCATGTTAAATACTCCATCGTTAAAACTTATCTGTGTTGCGGCGACGGGCATGAATAATGTAGACCTTGAAGCTGCAAAAGAAATAGGAATTGAAGTTAAAAATGTCTCAGGCTATTCAACCGATTCGGTCATACAGCATACATTCTCAATGCTCTTTTATCTTGTTGGACACTCCGGATATTATGATGGATTTGTTAAAAGCGGTTCTTATTCAAAAAGCCCGATTTTTACGGATATAACAAAACCGTTTTTTGAAGTAAAAGGCAAAAAGTGGGGAATTATCGGTTTGGGAACTATCGGTCGTGGAGTCGCAAATGTTGCAAAAACATTCGGTGCAGATATATGCTACTACTCAACAAGCGGCAAAAACAGCTCAACTGATTTTGTACAAGTAGATTTGGATGAGCTTCTAAATACATGTGATATCATCTCCATACATGCACCGCTAAATGAGAAAACTCTCAATCTTTTGGGTTATGAGCAGTTATTAACTTGTAAAAACGGGGCAGTTGTTTTAAATCTAGGACGTGGCGGAATTGTCGATGAAGAGGCTGTCGCACGCATTGTTGAAACAAAAAATATCTATTTTGGTTTAGATGTTTTGGAAAAAGAACCGATGAGAGAAAATCATCCGCTCTTAAGAGTAAAAAATCAAGAAAATCTATATATTACTCCTCATATCGCTTGGGCGAGTGTTGAAGCAAGAGAGAGACTTATTGCAGGTGTTGTGGAAAATATAAAAGCATTTACGAGGTAGACCCTATCGCAGAATTTATACTTTTTTTATCTGCCGCTTTAGCAGCGACAATTTTACCATTTAGTTCTGAAGTAGCATTTGTTACGGCTTTGGCAAACGATATGCCTGTAGCATCCGCTTTGATATTTGCTTCAAGCGGAAATATAGTTGCAATAATCGTTAATTATTTTTTTGGCTTTTGGCTCTATGAAAAAACTAAAACAAAACTTCTCTCTTCAAAAATAGGAACTCTCTCGTACAACTATGGGCATCGTTATGGATACTATGGACTTCTCTTATCTTGGCTTCCTATAATCGGAGATCCGCTAACACTGGTTGCCGGAGTAGTTAGGCTTAGGTTTGTTTGGTTTGTTATAATAGCCGGTGGTTTGAGGATTGCAAGATATTATGCTCTAACACTTGTGGTGTAGGAAAATTGAAATATGGTGAAAAAATGAAAAGTGTGATAATTATAGGAGCAGGCGGAGCAGGGCTTGTTGCCGCGCTTAGTGCAAAAGAGAGCGGTGCGAAAGTAACGGTTATAACAAAAGAGTACCCGACAAGAAGCCAGACATGTATGGCTCAAGGCGGTATAAATGCCGTTTTGTCAGAAGATGGCGGCGATAGCATAGAGCTACATGTACAAAATACGCTTAAATCTGCCGCTGGCTTGGCAGATGAAAATGCAGTGCGATATATGTGTCAAGAAGCTCCTCATGCAGTAGCGTGGCTTGATAGTATCGGTGTTGGTTTTAGCAGAACTAATGAGTCAAAAATCGCTCAAAGAAAACTAGGCGGTGCTTATGCTCCAAGAGCATGTTATGCACAAGATTATACAGGATTAAAGATTCTTCACACGCTTTATGACAGATGTTTGGCAGAGGGAATTGAGATTTTAAATGAGCGATATCTCTTAGAGTTTCTTACATGTAAAGATGCTCAAGAGAAAATTTTTGTTTACGGTGTCAGTGTTTTAAACAAAAGAAGCGGCGAAGTACAAACGTATGAAGCGCAAAGCGTTATCGTAGCAACGGGCGGATATAGCAGGATTTACCATAACTACTCGACAAATTCTGTTTCATCTACCGGCGACGGCATAGCAACAGCACTAAGGGCAGGAGCAAAAGCGAGTGATTTGGAGTTTGTACAGTTTCATCCCACCGCTCTTAAAAACTCCTCCATTTTAATTTCCGAGAGTGCTAGAGGCGCAGGCGGATATATCTTAAACTCAAAAGGTGAGCGGTTTGTCAATGAACTTTTGCCACGCGATGAAGTCTCAAAAGCTATTGATGATGAGATAGCAAAAGGGGAAGATATATTTTTAGATATTCGCCATTTAGGATTAGAATTTATAGAAAAAGAGCTTCCGCAAGAGGCAAAACTTGCGAAACTGTATGAAAATATTGATCCTACATGTGAGCTAATTCCCATAAAACCTGCAGCACACTATACGATGGGCGGAATAGACGTAGATGAAAACTCCTCTACATGTATAGCCGGACTATATGCGGTGGGAGAGTGTGCGAACCATAGAGTTCATGGAGCAAACAGGCTAGGCGGAAACTCTCTTTTAGAGCTTGTAGTATTTGGCAGGCAAGTCGGAAAAAATGCGGCAGAGTATGCAAAAAACACTGATAAAAATCTAGATTTGCAAGAGCGAAAAATAGTTTTACAAGAGCAAGTCACAGAGATAAAAGAGTATACGAATGAGATAAATTTTTATGAAAAGCAGAAATTTATAGGAGATCTGTTTTATAAAAATGTCGGAATAAAAAGGGATAAAATCGCTCTGCAAAATGTTTTAAATAAAGTCCAAGAGATGAAAAATATTTTACCGAAGATGGGTCTGGATGATAAAACAAAAATATATAACACAAATCTCATAGAGTTTTTAGAGTTTAAAAATATGCTTGAACTCGCCGAATTTATTATCATCTCTGCAATAAACAGGCAAGAGAGCAGAGGAGCACATTTTAGAGTTGATTTTCCAACAGCAGATGATGAAAAATTCAAAGCTCATTCGATAATAGATAAAAACGGAGCGATTTGTTATGAAGATTAATATCAAAAGAGATAGTGTTGTTTGTTATGAATTTGATGCAAAAAATCAAACTCTGCTAGAAGCATTAAATGAGATAAAAATTACGCAAGACTGCTCTCTTGCATATAACAGTGGATGCCGAAGCAGTGTCTGCGGAAGTTGTGCGGTAAGAGTAAATGGCAGAGAAGTTTTAGCCTGTTCTTACCATGTGCAAGATGGCGATTTTGTTGAGCCTCTAAATAACACTCCCGTTATTCGTGATTTGGTTGTAGATATGGATAAGGCTTATGGTTTTAATGCAAAGGCAAAAGCGTATCAGAGTTCTATCACAAGCAGTGTTCTGCTCTCACATGAAGATGAAAAGTTAAATGAAGTACAGGGCAATTGCATACTTTGCGGCTCTTGCTATAGTGCTTGTCCGGTTTATGCACTCAATAGTGAGTTTTTAGGGCCGTTTTCGCTAACAAGAGTTTGGAGATATGTTAGCGATAAGAGAGAGCCAAATAAAAAAGAGAAGATTGACAATATTCAGATAAACGGTGTTTGGGATTGTACGCTTTGCAATGCATGTACGCTTGTATGTCCGCAAGGTATTTCAAGCAAAGCAGATATAGAAAAACTAAGAGCAAGAAGTGTCATGTTTGGTTATATAAATCCATCTTTTTCTAATTTTGGCGGCGGTTTAAGCTTTTAAGTTGTTTTAGATTTTGTTTGTTATATAATTAATTATTGTTAGTTTTAAAAATATGGAGTGTTAGTAATGGCAAAAGAGTATTCATTTGATATAAGTGCAAAGATAGATATGCAGAGGTTTAAAAACGCTGTTAATTCCGCCGATAAAGAGGTCGCAAACCGTTACGATTTTAAAGGTACGACTTACGAGATTGACTATAAAGAGAAAGATAAGCTTTTGGTGTTAGTAGCATCAAGCGATAACAAGCTCGATGCACTTAAAGATATAGTTATAGCAAAACTTCTAAACCAAGAACTTTCTTCAAAGGTTTTGGAAGAGGCAAAAACTGAAAATGCAAGCGGAAACAATAGAAAGGTAACTTTTAAGATTGTTGATTATATTGAGTCTAAAGAGGCCAAAAAAATAGCTGCAGAGATAAAAAACCTAAAACTCAAAGTTACGGCTCAAATAGAGGGTGACTCGATAAGAGTAAAAGGGGCAAAACTAGATGATTTGCAAAAAGTAATTTCAACGATTCGCTCTATGGAGTGGGAAGCGCCTTTAGTTTTTGAAAATATGAGATAAGGGAATATTTATATGCAAAAACTATCTATCTCAGATGCTGCAGAGCAACTTGGCGTATCAAGAGAAGCAATTCATAATCGCATAAGAAGAGGTTCTCTACAAAGCGTTGTTGAGGATGGAATAAAGCTTGTTATGCTCGGTGATGACGATAAAATTCAAGCAGTATTAAGAAAAACAGATAGCAAAAAATCACTCAATCATACAGATGAGAGATATTATAAATTTTTAGAAGACCAAAATATTAAACTACAGCAAAAAGTTGAAACTCTTGAGGGCGAAACCAGAACTCTAAGAGATCAAAAAGAGAAGATGCTTATAGAAGAAAGAATAAAGATTGAGCAGATTTATAAAGAAAAAGATGAGCAGCTAAAAAGTATTATCAACGCTATCTCTTCAAAATTTATATTAAGCACTCCTCAAAATAAAGAGGAACTTTTCGAAGCAGAGATAGAAGAGAATAGCTCGGAAGAGCCTTTAGAAAACAGAAGATTGATGTCATTAAACAAATATTTAAAGAGTAGAGACTTTTCAAAGAAAAAAATATCAAAAATAAAAGAGAAGTTTAAAGAATACTCAAAAGATGACTCTCGAATCATAGGCATAGGCAAAAAACTATATATAGATCTGCAAAAGTATGACTACAGCGATTTGATGTAATGATTTATCAAGAGTGTTTTACCAGACACTTTTATAAAAGTATTGCTTAAATTAAGTCTTAAAAGTGTAGAATTTCGGCTCTTCACCGGACAGTTGGGAGAGCGGTTTAATCTACTACCTTGGAAAGGTAGCGTAGGGAAACCTACCGAGGGTTCAAATCCCTCACTGTCCACCACATTAAACTATACTAGCCATTTAATTTATTTTTTAAATTTATAACTTTTACTTGGTAAGCCTTATTGAGTGTGATATAATCTATAAAAAAAGTAGCGTAATGGAAGCAGAATTAATCATTAAATCTATAATGGGATTGGTTGTAATCTTAGCAGTTTTAATGTTTTTTCTATTTTTAGAACCTAGTAAAGATAATGCAAATAAAAAAAAACCATCTATAGAAAAAAATGAGAGTGATTCTTTTAAAAAGCCAGATTTTGTGTCTTTGGTATATATAATAAAAAATAAAAAATCAGATGCCGCTGAACTATTGGAAGCAGTTCAATTGATTACAAAATATTATGGAGTTATAAATAAAAAACTTGGGATGCGACCTCATCCTGATTTTGATATTTATGCAGATTTGCTTTTTACGATATGCAGACACAAACATACAAATAAAGACATAATAATTTACTTTGATAGAGAACTTGGAAGGCTAAATCCTGAATATAAAAAAGAGATAAACGAGGCAGTAACAAAAGGTCTAAACTCCAGAGGAGCTTAGAGTTATTTATGTCTTGAAGTTCTCTCTTCTTGAAGCATACTGCTTAATATTTGTGTTACTTCACCGCTTGCTTTTTCTGCATTTACGAAGTAAGTCATTACATTTTTTGCCTCTTGCGTACATGTACCTTTTGTTACGCAATCTATAGCTTTTTTAATGCTGTCATGAACTTCTTTATGTGGTATGCTTAGTTTTGAGTAGCTAGGTGTTTTGCTGAAATGCTCTTTTCCTATGCCGCTATTATACCATTGACCTAAACGGCACTCGGAATCTGAAGCAAAATGGGCATCAGCCTGATTTTTAAATACGGCTTTGTATCCATTTGACTTAAATAGCAGATGATCAAGTTTTACAAGCGCCATAAATATAGCATTTGTAATATTTTGATTTTCATTGGCTATAACGTTGGAACTGCCAAGCAGATCTAGCATTTTTTCATGAAGAGAGCTTACCTGTTTATTTGAGTCCGATGAGAGATCTTCCATTGATTTTGAGTGTTCATGTATCTCTTGAGCATTTTGCTTTAAACCTTGTACCGTTATCTCAACTTCGCTCGTCGCTTTTTGCGTTCTCTCAGCAAGTTTTCGCACCTCATCTGCGACAACTGCAAAGCCTCTTCCGTGCTCACCTGCACGGGCAGCTTCGATAGCCGCATTTAGTGCTAAAAGGTTTGTCTGATCACTGATATCTTTTATTAGACTAATTACGCTTGAGATGTTTTCAACATTTGTATTTAATATATTTACTTGATCATAAGTGTTTGTTATGTGTTCTAGCAAAGATATCATTGTGTTGGATAGAGTATTTACATCAACCAATGCACTATTTGCATTTTCATTGCTTTGGTCACTTCTTTGATGAATATCTTGAAGTTCGTTTAGGTTATTGCTTAAATCGACTTGCAATCCCGATAAATCTCTGAAACAAGAGTCAGTTAAACCATTTACCAGAGATTTAATGAGTTCATTAAGAGTATGTTCATCACTGTTGATGTTCATTTTTCTCTCTAAATCTAAGATTTTTAGATTTGCACCACCAAGCTCATTTTTTAAATTTACTATTTCTCTCTCTTTTGCCTCTAAATCGGCAATGAGCTTATTGTTTTTTTTGAAGAACATCAACAACCTTTCTCTTTAATATAGCCGGCATAAATTATATTCTTATTCCATAAAATAATGAAATTATCCACCCCACGCTTATGTGATAATTATATCAAAAAAAATCAAATATTACTGTTGCCTTTTATTGAAACCCGATGTTCCGTGTTTTTTATTTTTTTCAATGTTCTCTGCATAAGGTTTAAGGTAGTTTGGAACTACTCTGCCCTCTAGTTTCATCATATCGTTTAACATATTTTTTGCAATATCTTTGGCATCTATTTTTTTTACTTCACAAAGATATTTAAATAGAAGCTCTCCGAGCCTTTGAAGTGAAATCTGCCATGTCGAATCCGTTTGAGTGTAAATCCATAAACTAAAAGCATAAAAATTTTCAAACACGCTCTCATCTTGCCAAATCAGTTTTACGCTCTCTTTAAAGTTGCCGCTGTTGTAAGTGAGATCCCAAAATCTTGAAAATCTTTTCATTATTTGGATATCGTTAAATGAGAGTGTAGAAGTTTGCAGAACATCATACGGAGGAATATCGCTATAAACCATGCCGTATTCTATATCATGACGATTTATGTAGGTTCCTGATAGCTTTTTTAGTATGCCGATTTGTATCTCGCAACTGCTTAAACTGACAAGTTCGTCAAGATTTGCTCCAAAACTCTCTAAAGACTCACCTGGTAAGCCTACTATTAAATCAAGGTGGATATGCGCATTGGTTTCATTTTCTAAAAAACGGATGTTTTCTTTGATTTTATCAAGTTTTAACGGTCTTGAAATGTTGTTGGCAATATCGGGATTTAGAGTTTGTATACCGATTTCAAGCTGCAATGCGCCATGCGGAAAGGAAGCAATTTTTTCTTTTAGCGATTCAGGAAAATGATCAGGCACAACCTCAAAGTGTGCAAAGTATGGCGACATGTCCTCTTTTTCCAAAAAAAAGTCTAGCAGTCTGTTCGCCGTTTTTATATTGAGGTTAAAAGTTCTATCTATAAACTTAAAGTTTCTTGCACCTCGCTTCCAAAGAAGTTCAAGTTCACTTAAAAACAGTTCTATATCAAACGCCCTTACTTTTTCATCCATCGAAGAGAGACAAAATTCACACTCAAAAGGGCAACCTCGTGAAGCTTCAACATAAATGTATCTGTTCTTTATATCATCGTCGGTGTAAAATTTGTACGGTAATTCTACATTTTTAAGAGATGGCATACTCATTTTTATAACTCTTTGGTTTGCTAGACCATCAAAAATATCTCTGCATAATCTGTAAAATGCTTCATCTCCCTCGCCCTGAATGATAAAGTCTGCACTATCTAGGTTGACCCTAAAGGGTTCATGTGAGACTTCCGGACCCCCGAGAACTATCTTTGTATTCGGGGAGATTTTTTTAATGATATGTATAAGTTCACGCACCTCTAAAGCGTTCCAGATATAGACGCCTATGCCGATGATTTGCGGGGAGTGGATAAGAAGTTTTTCCGCTATGGTTTGGATGGCATCATTGATACTGAACTCTATGATTTTCGCATCATCTCGCAACTCTTTTAAGTTTGCATAAAGATAACGCAGAGCTATGGATGTGTGAGTAAATCTTGAATTTAGTGTTGTTAAAAGGATTTTTTTCATAAATGAAGTTTAACATAATTATCCAGCCCAAAAGGGGAGAAGGAGTGGATAATTAAAAAATAATTTATAGGTTATATACATCTCAAGTACGAAAGGGGTTAAACATATTTGAGATTTAAAATTATATTAATTATAAGTAAATAGTAAGTAAATAATTATTTTTTACTATTTTTCATATACTCTTCAACCATTTCATCCAACTTGTGAAAGAGGATATCTGATGAGCGTTCCATTTCATTGAAGTTATTAAAAATGACAGTCGGATGATCTCCTTTTAGTACGCTACCGCTTTGTACGTACTCCTGATTTCTTAAAACAGAGTCATGAACGCTTGCATGTATAGGTTCCATCTCTCTAAAGGCTTTTGTATGTCCAAACTTCTCTTGCCCAATTCCGGCATACCATTTACCCATGCGGCAGTTTCTATGATCTACGAATTTTTTATCTCCGTGAGAATTAAGTACGGATGAATATGCAGTTGATTTAAATATGATGTGGTCTACTTTTACAAGTGTTGTAAAGAGCTGATTATTGATTTTTATAGAGATATCAGATGATTTGTTTGCGTATGAGTTTAGTTCCTCAAAAGTTTTTTGAAACTCATGTATCACCTCGTTTGACTCTCCGGCAATTTCTGAAATATTGTCGGAACTGCTTTTCATCTCATTTGCTTCTTGTTGAAGAGTTGAGATATTTATCTCTATCTCTTGAGTTGCTTTTTGTGTTCTCTCTGCCAGTTTTCTAACTTCATCTGCAACTACCGCAAATCCTCGTCCATGTTCGCCTGCGCGAGCTGCTTCAATAGCAGCGTTGAGTGCAAGAAGATTTGTCTGATCTGCGATATCTTTGATAAGTCCTACGACGTTAGAGATATCGCGAGATCTCTGTTCAAGATTTACGATTATTTCATGCGAAGATGAGATAGAATTCATGAGAATACTTAGTTTTTGGCTTATCTCTTGTACGCTGTGTAAGCTTTTTGAAGAGAGATCTGCTGTCCTTTGTGAAACTTGTGAAATTTCATCTGAGCCATTTTGAGAAACGACGATATCTTTTTGTATAACCTCAAGCCCGGCTCCGATACCGCCGCCCAAAGTGCTAAGATCGTCTGAAAGTTTGCTTTTGATTCTAGTTTCATACCCGACTGCAATAGATGAAATAGCCAGTTTTAATTTTTCTGATGTTGTACGAAAGATTCCGTGTAAGCCTTCCGGATTCGTTGTTCTGTATGTTTTGCCTATGGATGCGCTCTCTATGGATGTTTCAACATCTCTCATAAATGCTTCAAGTTGATCTAATACATCATTAATCGTCCATGCAAATGCGGATTCTCTTGAGTTATCATTTGGTATGTTTGTAATTCTGCCGTTTAGCTTTCCATCAGCGGCTTCTCTTAGAACTTTGATGACTAAATCATGCATTTGCTCATGTCTTTGTTTATTTTTATTGGTTTTGAAGAGAGATAACAAGCTCATCGTAACTTACTCCTTTTTCTGCTAAAATATCCGTTAATACCTTAAATGATGCGTCTATACCGCTACTCTTTTCTACTTCCATCATTTTTTTATACAGAGGTATGATGACTGCTAGAGCTTTTGGATTTGGCTTTCTTCTGACGGAATAGTAATCTACGATTTTACCGTTAATATCTACCGTTGCCGTTACATTTGCGTATACCCAGTAATCGTTATTGTTTTTAGTTTTATTGATAACAAAAGCAAAGATTTCTTGTTTTGTAGGGATTACGTTCCATAGATGCCTAAAAACCGCTTTTGGCATATCCGGATGTCTAATAATACTGTGAGGCTTTCCCAAAAGCTCATCTTCTGTATATTCCGCCATATCCATAAAGATTTGATTAGAGTATACAATACGACCTTTAAGGTCTGTTTTTGATACAATGAAATCTTCATCCTTCATTTCTTTTAACATTCGAAACCATTCCTTATTTTTTAATATTACTTTAAGTTATTGTAAGTATAACATATATTTTATCTCTTTAGTATATAATCACGAATGTCATTCTTACTAGCAATATTTTATTTCTTTTATTTCTCAATTATTGGCGTGTATATAATATTTTTGCCAAAGGTTTTATCTATGGCGGGTTACTCCGCAAGCGATATAGGCATTATATTTGCGGCTGCTCCTTTAGTGAGGTTTGCGGTTCCTTTTGCTTTTATAAAAGGGCTTAAAATCAATAGAAGTGCTTTTAACATAGCACTATTCATTATGTGCTTGAGCGCCACCTCATTTTACTTTTCGCTTGATAGCTTTTACAAACTGCTCTTCTCAAATATTAGTTTGGGAATCGGGTTAAGCATAGTGCTTCCGTATGTTGAGCTTATATCTTTGAAGTATCTCGGTAAAGAGGATTACGGTAAAATCAGGCTGTTTGGTTCGGTTGGTTTTATTTTGGTTGCACTTGTTTTAGTAAAGTTTTTAAGCTCCGCAAATGTCGCACTTGCTTACCTTTTGGTTTTAACTTTTATTACATCTTTATCAGCGTTTGTTATAGCAAAGAGAGCGGACACTTTTTTAGATAAGGGCGAAGAGTCAAAAAATGATATAGATATTTTAAAAGATTGGAGGTTATGGGCTGGGCTTACTCTTATGCAGGTAAGTTTCGGTTCGTTTTATAACTTTTTTACTATCTATGTGACAGATCATAAAGTGAGCATGGATATAGCGGTATATTTGTGGAGTTTTGGTGTAGTTGTTGAAATCTTTATGCTCTATTTCCAAGGATCGCTACTTCGCAAAAACCTGCTTTTGATTCTTCAAGCAACGACTTTTATCACAGCCTTCCGCTGGCTTTTGCTATTTATATTTCCGGAAAATATAACTATTTTGTTTTTCTCGCAAGCTCTGCATGCACTCAGTTTTGCACTATTTCACTCGGCGGCGATAAGCTATCTTTTTTATCTTTATAAACACAAATCTTTGGCACAACAGCTTTTTTCGGGGATAACTTATGGTTTTGGAGCTTTTTTAGGTGCTCTCATTGCCGGATATGTGTATGAACTCTATCCGGCACAGCTTTTCTTAAGTTCGACTTTTATCGCACTTTTAGCAAGCTATTTTTTATATCTTTGGGGAAGTCGCAAAAAAGCAGAGCTAAATATTACTTGATTAAAGGAATATTCATATTGGGAAATGGGATAGATATCCCATGTGTGTCAAATGCAAGCTTGACTTTCTCAAGCATATCAAAACGAACGATTGAATAGTTTTCTGTTTTTACCCAAACTTGAAACACAAAGTTCAAACTTTTCTCGCCAAGCTCGCCAACGGCTACAAATGGGGCAGGCTCTTCTAGAATCCTGCTGTCATCTTTTATAGCCTGCATCATTATATCTTTTGCAAGTTTTAAATCATCGCGGTAATCTATGCAAAAAACAAGGTCTACACGGCGTATCGGCTTGCTTGAGTAGTTTGTGATATTGCTTGCTATGATTTTAGAGTTTGGAATGGTTGTTGTTTTATTATCAGGTGTTACCATAACAGTCGAGAAGAGATTTATTTCTTCCACTTTGCCTGAAGCTCCTGCCGCTTCTATGGAATCTCCTACTTCAAACGGACGAAATATTATTATAAGCACTGCTGCACCGATATTTGAGAGTGAATCTTTAAGTGCCAAACCGATAGCTAAAGATGCTGCTCCAAATACTGCTAGAAATGATGTAGTATTTATGCCCAAAGTATTCAGTGAAGCCAAAATAACTACTATAAGAAGCACGAAATAGATTAAATTGGATAAAAACTCAACCAAAGTATTATCAACTTTAGCCTTATGCATCACTATTTTTAGAAGTGCGGTAATTTTTTTAACAACCATTTTACCGATAATGAATATGGCTATTGAAACAACAACTTTAAGTCCATACTCACTTATATACATAACTGCCAAATCTGTGTATTTTGCTATATCCACTTTATATCCTTTTATCTTTTAAATAAAAGACTAGAATTTAAAAACAAAAGATGTATTTTGGGTAAAATCATATCTTTTTATATTAACAGGAGGTTCGCTATCCATAGTATAGGCGATGTTGAATTTTAAAAACATATCTCTATAGATATTTACTTTTAATTCAATCTCATGTGATTGGATGTTGTCAGTAATGTCATTTACTTTCGGCTGAAAGTAAAGTGCGTATGCCAAAGATGTTTTATCATTTAAATCTATTGAGTAGGAAAAGTATGAATTAAGCCTGGTATTTCTCTCAGATGGATTAATCTCCGGATTTCTATAACTTATAGTTTCATGGAATAGACCAAGCCCAATATATCCTCTTGCGTCATGCTCGAAGTCCAGTACCTTAAATCTGGCACCTGTTCCGTAAGAAACCTTATTCTTGATATTCATAAACATATCGTTTTGGTATTGTGTAAATATCTCGGCTCTTACTAAGTCCGGAGTAATCGCATGTATATATCTTGCATGTGCAAAAACTTTATTTGTGTTTTCATCTCCGTTTGCTTTTCCGTATGCTCCGGAAGCCTCCGCCCATGTAACAAAATTTTCTCCGTCATCATAAGTCGTTCTGTAAGATGCTTTGTAGCTGTCCGTGTCTGTATTTCCTCTTGTAGTTTCAAGGGAAGCTTCCGCTATGTTTGATAAGCCGACTTCTTTGCCGATCTCAACTGGAATGATAGATACAAGTGCAAAAAGGGATTGTGCCGTTAAAAGTGATATTAATATTGGTGTTTTCATAGGGGGGATTTTATCTATATCTTTATAAAACTCTTCTTGATTATGTCAATATCTTTTATAATTTGGTGATATTTTTCCAGATATGGCGAGTTTAGAGAGTGAATCAAATCTCTGTATTTTATATAATTATTCCAAACTTTTTTGGAAGGTTCGATTTTGCCTTTTTTATGAAGTTCAAAAGATACCGAAGCATTTATAAAACCTTTTAAGAGTTTCACTTCATCGCTCTCCTCGAATCTTCTAGGAAACCAGAGAGATTCAATATCTTCATGTGCATCATAAAAATTTCCGCTATGCAAATTTTGGATGAACTTCTCTAGATGCTCTTCATGATTACTCATCAAAAACACTCATATTTATCCGCCAGTAACCTCTGCCGCCCTTTAGCGAGATGCAGTTATACAGAGGGAATCTCTTTTTGTACTCTTCAAGCCTGTTTAGCGTGCTTTTTCCACTGTCGCAGTAAAATACGAAAACACTTCCCTCAGGCTCTTTATTTAGCTCATAAGGATTGTAAACTACGGTATCTGCATTTTCAATGGACGAGAGGATTGTATCTATAAGAAGAACTTTTATGCCCTCGGCTTCAAGCACCTTTTTATTTTGCAAAAACTCTTTTTGTGTCCACTCGCTTGGAAATTTCATATTTTTTCTTTTTTTGATGTTCCTAAAACTACGACTGCCGTTAGAAATGCGCCTAAAAATACTACGCTGTAACCTGTAGGCAAGTCGTAGAAGTAGGAGATGACGATTGCGCTTATGCCAAAAAACCATCCAAAAAAGAAGCTATAAAGCAGAGGTCTTTTAAACTCTAGCGAAATAGCTACAAAAGGCGGAGCTATAAGAAGCACAAAAACTACAAAAACCCCTGCAAGTGCGACCGAAGATGTTACAGTTATGGCTAATAGTGAGAAAAAGAGAAGCTCTTTTAAAAAACCGCTGAGTTTTGGATATAAAAAGTATAACGCAAAGGCGATAAACGAGTAGATAATCCCACTTTTAAGAACTTCACTCGGAGGCGTAAAGAGTATGTCGCTGGCTAAAAGAGATTTAAAATGTTCCATTCCCTCAGCTGAGTGAGAGAGAACCATCATAATACCGCTTGCGCCTAAAACATAAAGAATCCCGATAAAAGCCTCCAGATGGAGTTTTCTTGTAGAGGCAAATGCTATAAGAAATGCGCTAAAGAGCGCAAAACTTAGAGTTAAAAGATAGAAATACTCCTCATGAAAATAGCCAAGACTGACAGATGAGCCGAGTGCCGCAAACTGGGCAATTGCAAGATCCGTAAAAATAATTCCGCGTTTTAAAATCTCCATACCGAAGTAGGAGTGAAGCATAACTAAAATAATAACCAAGGCTATGGGAGTGAGCAGAATATCTATCATTTTATAGCACTTGTGAGATGGTCAAAGAGTGAGCCTAAATCGTTAATATTTTCCAATGCTTCTATGTCATGCGGCATTAAAACAACTTTTATACCTGTTTTTTGGCTTATAAATTCAGCTGTTTTTGTTGAGTGGTAAACATCATGTAAGATACAGCAAGGCTGCTCTTTTTTTATAAGTTCTATCATCTCAATCGTATGTTTTGAAGATGGCGGAATCCCCGGAAGCGGCTCAATTGTACCTATATTGAGAAGTCCGTATGCGTTGTTAAAATAGGCTAAATTGTCATGAAACTGGATTACCTTTAAACCTTTTTTACTAGCCATTTTTTCGCTCCAAAGTTTCATTTTCTGATTCCACATGGATAAAAACTCACTATGATTTTTTTCATAAACCGCTTTATGTTCCGTATCTATCGAAATTAAAAAATCTTTTATGGTATTTGCCAAAAGTAAAATATTTTGCGGGCTTAGATGAAAATGCGGGTTTCCATCGGGATGAATATCGCCGCCTGAACGATCTACGTTTGCAGGTTTGTTGATGAGTTCTATGTGATGCGATAGATTTAGAAATGTTTTGGCATTTGGCTCTATCTTCGGATTTCCCGCACGGTTAAGCAGCGGAGGCAGCCAGCCGATTTCAAGTTGTCCGCCGTTCATAATAAGCGCATCGGCATTTCTTACTTTTGAGATAAGTGAGGGGCGAGGGATTATAAAGTGCGGATCCCAATTTCCTTTGGCTAAAACAACCGTTTCTATATGATCACCGCCTATTGTTTTTGTTAAAGCACCGATATATGGGTAGCTTACGGCAATATTTAGGTGAGCAAAAAGAGAGAGAGGTAAGAAAAACAGTAGTAAAAATTTATTCATTTTTTGCCTTCTTTGTTTGGGGTACGGCTATAACCGTACCTGATAAGTTTTTAAGAAACTCTTAAAAACTGTGAGCCGCATGTGCTCCGATAGAGATATTTGCTTGAAGCATAATCGTATCTATATCAACTCTGTTTCCGTCTTCATTGTACATCGCCTCATTGCGGTTGTACTGAAGTCTAAAACGAGCGAACTCGCTTGTGTGATACTCCACCATCGCAGAGTATTTATTAAAATCATCCGTCATATTTTTATTTACGCCGTTTGCTACAACATCATTTTTGTAAATTGTATCGTATCTAACGCCCATTTTCCAGTTTTTGTCATGCGTGTAGATGAGCTGAGAGTATAGACCGCTCTGTTTTTTATTCATGTTTGGATTTATGAATGTTTCTAAATTATACTGAATGCCATCAAGTTCTCTTCCTAGCCATTCACTTTGCCATTTTATAGAACTGTATGAATCAAGCGAGTGCAGAACTACAAAATCTGCTCCGTAAAGTTTAGCATCTCCGTTAAATACATGTGGACCCTCATGGTCATCGCTGTGATCTATCATGGAATCGCCCTGAGCGTAAGAGACGCCTCCTGCAATTGTTGTATCTCCGATATCATGAGAAGCTTTTACATATCCGACATATAGAGACGGTGCGCTTGTGCCCTTTATTTTATCCTCTTCTACGCCGCTAAACTCCTCTATATCTACAGATTCGTTTCCGAACATCTGTTCATTTGTGCCTTGAAGCACCTCAAAACCTGCCATTAGGTAAAACGGTGTCGGAGCAGTCCACTGGATTTGACCGCCTAGCTCATTGATGCCATGCATTCCTAAAAACGCTTCATAAACAAGCGGCATATCTCCAAAATCCCAGTAGTGGTGATGTTGAGCATTTAAGTAGCCGAAATTTGAGTTAAGCTTTCCACCTCTAGCTCTTATCCCATGACCCAGTGCAGTCGTTGTAAAGTAAGCCTCCTCAACTTCAACACCATGTTCACTAAAGTGAAAAACGGCATCCATGCTAAGAAACGGATCTACGCTGCTTGAGAGTACAACTTCTGCATAGTTTAGGTTAAAACCATTTTTTGCATTATATGTTGCATGATTTGAGTCACCGTGAGAGTGTTCTCCTAAAAGCCCGTGAGCCACTCCAGGAAGTTCTAAATGTGCGATTTCATCATCTTTTACGCTGTTGTTTACATAAGAGAAATCTAAAATTGCAGAGATATCCGGAATATATTTTGATTGATCAAAAGTTCTTTTTTCTACAGGAAGCAGAGCTGCCGCATCGCCATAAACCAAAACTGCACAAAGTGTGCTTGCTAATAATATTTTTTTCATTGTTGTACATATCCTATTTGATAATATTTTTTATTTATTTTGTACACTTTTTGAACAAGTCCAAAAAGCTACGCTAGCCGCTAAGGCACAAAACGAAGTTCCTTTATAAAAGCTTGCCTCATTAGAGGCAGAATTAAAATAATATTTTGTTAATTAGGATATTTTTGGAGGGGCGCGGTTTTGATTGAAGTTTATTTTTCTGTATGAGTATGAAGTTGAACTCTCTTGTATTATCTCTTGAAAGTGGAAAATTTCCACATCGGCTGTGAATTGCACTGCATCGGCAGATACTAAATTGTTATTTACGGTACATATCAAACATGAAGCACTGTCATTATGTTGAATATGCTCTACCTCATGGATTGCGGCAAAACTTGTAACAATGGCAAAGAGTATCGAGAGAAGCACGTTTAATTTCATCGGCGAAATTTTACCATAATTTTATATTATGTATAGAGAAAAATGTAGCTTAAATTAAGCTACGAAGAACTATGATAATAGCAATAAAGTAATCAAAAGAGAGTATATGTTTCATACAAAAAGCGCAGAAGAGACTTTACGGGATTTAGAATGCAGTGTCTATGGACTAAGCAGTTCTGAAGTGGCATCTCGCAGTGAACATTACGGAAAAAATTATTTAGAAGAAGCCAAAAAACAGACTCTTTTTGAGATATTTGTAGAGCAGTTTAAAAGCCCCGTTATCTACATACTCTTAATCGCAGGTGTAATTTCGTTTGCTATAAAAGAGTTTAGTGATGCCGGATTTATAATGGCAGCACTTGCTATGAATGCAGTGGTGGGAACGTATCAGGAGTATACGGCCAGCGAGAGAGCCGATGCACTAAGAAAGGTAATCAAAACATATGTAAATGTCTTAAGAGACGGCAATAGAGTTGAAATTTTAAGTGAAGATATAACGGTTGGTGATATAGTTTTTTTTGAATCAGGTGTTAAAGTGCCTGCTGATATACGTCTACTTGAGACCTACGAACTACAGGTAAACGAGTCGCTTCTCACGGGAGAGTCGATTGAAGTAAATAAAAACTGCAACTATATCTCAGGCAATGTTGATGAGCCTTTGGGTGAGAGACAAAATATGCTCTACGGAGGTTCTTTAGTTACAAAAGGAAGAGCAATCGGAGTCGTGAGCGCGATTGCAAGCCAAACAGAGGTAGGTAAAATCGCCTCTCTTCTAGCCTCCAGCAAGGAGACAAAGCCACCGTTGATTCTTCGCATGGAGAAGTTTTCAATCAATATTTCAAAGATGATAGGCATAATTGCTATTTTAATCATCATGCTTGGCATCTACCGAGAGATTCCGCTAAAAGAGATTTTTTTCTTAACAGTCGCACTTGTCGTGTCTGCAATACCTGAGGGGCTTCCCGTTGCAATTACTGTAGCCCTTAGCGTTGCAAGCGGTGTTATGAGCAGACGAAATGTAATTGTCCGCAAACTCTCCGCCATTGAGGGGCTTGGATCTTGCACCCTTATCGCAAGTGACAAGACGGGAACCATGACGCAGAATCGCCTTAGCGTTGAGTATTTTGTAACAAAAGAGAGAACTTATAATCCGGATGAACATATTGACGAGCATGTAGTTCTTACAGCGATTTTATGCAACGAATCGACTTTTCATAAAAAAGAGGGCGAATCTGTTTTCATCGGGGATCAGGTCGATGTTGCACTTTTAAGATATGCTCTTGCTTTAGATGAATCGCTTTTTGAGAAATATAAAACACTAAAGCCCCTAAATCAAATACCTTATGAACCTGTAAATAAATACTCTGCGGCAAGTTATGAGATTAATGGCAAAAAAGTGCATTTTATAAAAGGTTCTCCTGAAGTTATACTCAGTAAATGTATTTTAGTAGAAGATGATGCTAAAACAGTTCTAGAACATGTAGATACATGGGCAGACAAAGGATTTAGGAATATTGCCTTGGCATATAAACCAAGCGATGAAAAAGAGATAGCCGAAGACGGTTATATTTATCTCGGATTTGCAGCTATAACAGATCCACTGCGTGAGGGAGTTAAAGAAGCTGTAAAAACTGCCGAAGAAGCTGGAATAGAAGTCGTAATGGTGACTGGAGATCATCCAAATACCGCATTTTATATAGCAAAAGAGCTAGGCATTGCCATTAGTAAAGATGAGGTAATTGACGGATTGGAGATTTCTCGTTGGCATGAGCGTGGAGCATACAAAGAGGAGATAGCCCACAAACGAGTTTTTGCACGGGTTTCGCCTGAGCAAAAACAGCTTATCGTAAAAGCATTTCAAGAGCTAGGTCACTTTGTGGCAGTTACCGGAGACGGTGTAAATGATGCGCCGGCGTTAAAGTTCGCAAATATCGGTATATCAATGGGAAAAAGCGGTACGGATGTTGCGCGCGAATCAAGTGATTTGATTTTAACGGATGATGCTTTTAGCTCTATCGTGAACGGTATAGAGGAGGGACGGGTTGCGTATGATAATATTCGCAAAGTTATTCATCTGCTTATATCAACAAGCTTTGCAGAGATCACGCTAATTTTGCTCTCTATGCTCTTTTTTATTCCTATACCGCTTTTGCCTGTTCAGATACTATGGCTCAACCTTGTCGCAAACGGCTTTCAGGATATGGCTTTGGGAGTTGAAAAAGCTGAACCGGGAGTTTTAAAACGCAAAGCAAGGGATACGAAAGAGCCTATATTTAACAAGGCTATGATGAGCAGAGTAGTTGTCGGCGGTTTTTATATGGGAGCTTGTGCATTTGCTCTTTTTTATACACTGCTTGAGATGGGCTACGGTGAGGATATGGCAAGAAATATTACTTTGCTTCTGATGGTGCTTTTTGAAAATGTATCTACGTTTAATTCACGCAGTGAAAATAACTCTATCTTTAAAATAAATCATTTTCAAAATAAATTTTTATGGATATCCGTCATAGCCGCTCAAGGTGCTCACATCATATCCATGTATAATCCTTTTATGCAATCGCTGCTGAGTATTTCGCCTGTTAGTATAGAGATGTGGACAACACTGCTTTTTATCGCTTTAACGCTTGTTGCGGTTATGGAGGCAGAGAAATTTTTTAGGAAGAGGTTCTCGTCATAAAGAGAGCCTCTCCTCCAAATCACTCACTACTTGACGCATCTTAAAGAGCGAATCGGGATTTAGCGATATGGAGTCTATGCCCTCTTGTACCAAAAACTCCGTGATTTCAGGATAGTCAGATGGGGCTTGTCCGCAGATGCCTATGTATTTGTCTCTTTTCTTGCATGCCTCTATCGCCATTTTTAACATTCTCTTAACTGCCTCGTTTCTCTCATCAAATATATGGGCGATTTTTGCGCTTTCTCTGTCTACCCCCAGAGTTAACTGTGTCAAGTCGTTTGAGCCGATGGAGTAGCCGTCAAAAACCTCTAAAAACTTATCGGCTAAAATTACATTTGCAGGAATTTCGCACATTGCATAGATTTCAAGAGAGTTTTTGCCTTGAATAAGTCCTTGTTCATTCATAATATCTATGACTTTTTTGCCCTCCTCAGGTGTGCGGACAAATGGAATCATGATTTTAATATTGCTAAGTCCCATATCGTCACGCACCCTCTTTAATGCCTCGCACTCCCACATAAATGCTTCACGGTAACTATCGTCGTAGTAACGGCTTGCACCGCGAAAGCCTATCATGGGATTTTCTTCTTCCGCTTCATAAATAAGACCGCCCGTCATACCGCGGTACTCATTGCTTTTAAAATCACTTGTTCTTATAATTACCGGTTTTGGATAAAAAGCAGCCGCAATCATTCCCACGCCCTCGCTGATTTTTTGCAAAAAGAACTCTTTTGCATCACTGCATGGAGTCATAAAAGAGCGGATTTTATCCTCGTCTTTGACGCTTTTTCCTTTGTGCATATCAACAAGTGCCATAGGATGAGCATTGATGGAGTTGTTCATGATAAACTCCATTCTGGCAAGCCCCACACCGTCGTTTGGCATCTTTGCAAAGTTAAAAGCCTCTGCGGGATTCCCGACATTTACAAAGAGTTTTGTTTTTGTAGGTTGAAGTTTGCTCATATCTATCGTTTTGATATCGTACTTAAGTTTGCCTTCATACACATGCCCTTCATCGCCCTCGGCACAACTAACGGTTACTATTTGAGAATCTTTTAAAACTTTTGTGGCATTTGTACACCCGACAACTGCTGGAACGCCTATTTCTCGTGCAACAATAGCGGCATGACATGTACGGCTTCCTCGGTTGGTTATAACTGCCGAAGCTTTTTTCATAACAGGCTCCCAGTCGGGATTTGTCGTATCCGCGACTAAGATATCGCCGTCATTAAAGCGTGCAAATTCGGTCGTGTCATTTATAACGGTTACTTTTCCCGTACCGATTTTTTCACCGATTGCACGTCCCGATATTAAAATTTTTGCACCTTTTGCGTTAAGTGAATATTTTTGGCTTGTCATACTTCTGTTCTGTTTGCTCATGACCGTTTCCGGTCTTGCCTGAACGATGTAGAGTTTGGAGTCATTTCCGTCTTTTGCCCATTCGATATCCATCGGTCGTTTATAATGCTCTTCGATAAGGAGTGCCTGTTTTGCAAGTTCTATCACTTCATCATCGTTTATGGAGAAGCTCTCTTGCTCTTCTTTCGTTGTTACGACATTTAGGGTGCGTGTATCTTCGCTGTATAGCATCTTCTCTTTTTTGCTTCCCAAAGAGCGTTTTAAAATGGTATTGATTCCATTTTTTAGAGTAGGTTTAAAGATAAAAAACTCATCGGCGTTTACCCGCCCGCTTACCACATTCTCACCCAAGCCCCAGATGGAGTTTATAAGTATGAGATTTTCAGAACCGCTTTCGGTGTCTATGGTAAACATAATTCCGCTTGAAGAGATGTCGCTTCGCACCATCTTCTGTACACCCACCGAGAGGGCAACTTTGAAATGGCTAAAAGAGCGGCTTGTGCGGTAGCTGATGGCTCGGTCAGTAAATAGTGAAGCAAAACATTTTAAAACGCACTCTAAAAGTTCCTCTTCGCTGCCGACATTTAAAAAAGTCTCTTGTTGCCCTGCAAAAGAGGCATCGGGCAAATCCTCTGCCGTTGCTGATGAACGAACTGCTACATCGATATTTTGTGAGCCGTATTCGTTTGAGAGAATTTTATATGCTTCAAGCAGCTCTTCAGCGAGTGCTTTTGGAAGATGTGAGTTTAAAATAAGATTGCGAACCTTAAGCCCACGTTCTTGAAGATTTTTGGTATCGGCTATATCCAAATCATTTAGTATTGCCGAAATTTTATCTTTAATGGCGTTTTCTTCAAGAAGTAGCCAGTAAGCATCGCTTGTGGTGGCAAAACCGTTTGGAATATTTACACCCTTTGGGGTCAGGTTTTGGTACATCTCTCCAAGCGAAGCGTTTTTACCGCCGACAATAGGAACATCTTTGATATTAAGTTCATTGAAAAAGCGTATATATTGCATAAGAAGAACTCCTCTGATGTGAAAAAGTTATTCGTATATACTATCATAAAATTCGCTGTTGGGAGATGATAAAAAAAGCGACCTTAAGAGTGATCGCTCTCTTTTTTTACAAAGTGACACTCCGTGGTTGAGTATGGACATGTTTTTGATATACTCATCTCAAACTGCTCTTCCTCTATGCCGCTTTGTTTTCGTTCATAATGTCGCATTGCGGCACGAAAAGCAGTTAGAACCATATTTGCACTGTCTTGATGTTCGGTTGAAACACGCTCAACTTGCTCACCCTCCGGCTTGCTTGTATCAACTTTTGGAGCAGGAATGGATGCGTAACTCTCTTTTAGTTCATTCTCAAGTGTAGAAGTCGTCTCCATCGCATTTGCTATCTCGTCGCCTTTTATCATCTCGGTAAAAATAGAGCCAAGCGTTGTTGTATCTTGCGTGCCGTTTGTACCGAACTTTACATCCGTTATAAATTTCTCATCTCTTTTTATATACATGATGACATAGCTTTTTGTAGCGTGGTCTATGCCTATTCCGACACAATCGGCATCTTCAAATTTCCCGTAGTTTTCAGGTTGCATAAGATGTTTGCCGATTTCTGCTTGCAGCTCTTTATCTTCACTCATTTTTTACTCTCCAAGTTTTTCTATGCTTACGCCGTTGTCTTTGATAAATTTTGATATTACTTCTGAGTGCGTGTGTTCATACGGTTTTAGATATACGATTCTCGTGATTCCGCTTGCTATAAGGTTTTTGCTGCATTCGCTGCAAGGCTCAAGCGTGACATAAATTGTCGCATTTTCTATACTGATACCTTTTCTAGCCGCCCAGATGATAGCATTCATCTCTGCATGTATCTCATAAGTTTTTGACCACTCATGATGTTCGGCAGTATATTCGCCGCTCCAGTGCTCACGACAGTTTATATATCCTGCAGGAGTGCCGTTGTAACCCGTACTTAGAATTCTTCCGTCTTTTACGATTACAGCGCCTACCTGTTTGGAGACGCATTTTGAAGCGGTTGCAATCTCCTGTGCGATTTTTATAAAATTTTCATCACTTAACATCTATTTGACTTCTCGAATCGTTTTAATCTCCGCATTTCCCTTAAGTCTTGCAAAGTAGTCGCTTAAAACCTGTTCTCTCTTTTTCTCCATAATAAGATTTATTATCTCATTTTTAGAGCTTTCATAGTCTGACTCTTTGCGATTTTGAGTCTCTTGGAGGAAAAAACTCACAAAAGAGCCGTTTGGTTCTTTAATAATAGGAGTAAAACTGCCATCTTTTGTATTTTGAAGTATTTTTGCCAATTCAGGTGAAATTTTGTCATATGGAAGTATCTGCTCATTGACTTTTATTTCGCCAGAGTTGTACATGGGAGTAGTTATCTTTTTTTCAAGTGCGTCCCTGTTTTGTGAGCCGTATATTGTAACTTTAAAAGCACTCGGGCGTGAAAAATCTTTCTTATAAAGTTCATAATACTCTTTTATCTCGTCCTCTTTTGGGATATCGATAGATGAGTAAGCAATAGCGGAGTAGAGCTTTTGAGAGATAAGTTTCTCTTTTGTTTTCTCTTTAAACTCCGTAGAACTAAAGCCGTTTGAGTTTCTAACTGCTTCATAAAGCTCGTCAATACTCATCTTATTTGCTGCCGCCATTTTTTTGATATCATCGTAAACTTCCGCAGAACTTACGCTGATTTTTCTCTCATCTATCTCCGCAGTTTCGAGTTTTTTTCTTATCAAAATATCAGTTGCAGCGGCTGCATTTACATTTGAAATGCGCATCTCCTCTTTGATATCATGGAGAGTAATAATATCTCCTTTGACCATAACACTCACCCCATTAAGAGGTTCCCCACAAAGAAACGTGCTAAAAAGAAGAGGTAGTAATATTTTGTACATTTAAAATCCTGTAAAATTTAAGAGAGGTATTTTACCAATATATTTATTAACCTTGCACTATTTTAGCTATTTGCTTAGAGTGTATAGCTGTGCATGTGAGGCGAGATAACAGTATTATTTCATTTTATTTATAAACCTCTGCACAAATTAACTCAAAATTTGTTTTATCTTTGTTAGAATACAAGGGAAAATATTTTAAAATCAAATTATTAAGTAATTGACAAAAGGAATTGAATGCGAAAAAACACCCTTAAAGAGCTAAAAGGGTTGATTCGACAATGACACCGACAAATGTACTTATAATTGATGACTCAAAAATGATTACAAAATTGACAGCCAAAATTTTGTTGTCAAATAAAATCTCTAACTATTTTTTTCATGAAGATTATATTTACATCGCCTATGATGGCATGCAAGCTATTGAGATACTTAGCAAATACCCCAATATATCGCTTTTAATCTCTGACATTATGATGCCAGAACTTAACGGACATGAGCTTATAGAGATACTTATAGATACGGGAAAGATTAAAACACTGGATGTAATTTTTATAACCACACCCATAAATACAAAAATCATATCAAAAAAAATCAGTGAAAATATCAAAGGCGTTATCTACAAACCTTTTAGTGCCGAGAGTTTTTCTGATTTTTTTAATAATTTAGAAAGAGAACATGAAAGAAAAATTCAATATGAGAAAAAAATAAAATCAGATCATGCCAAACAGATGAAATATATCAGAACATGGGTTCAAACCTATTGTGATGAAGATAAAATCGATATTCAAACAGAAGCATTAGAGACTCTTATCCGCAGTGAATTTGATCATTTTTATGCTATTGATGCAGATGAGTTGTACATGACGTGTCAAATTGTTTTAGAAAACTATATAAAAAGCATAGATAATTCTCTAGTAGTAAATAGTTTGCTTATGGAAAAAATTTATAATATATGGCGTCATCCTGAAAAATATAAAGCACTGGGCATGAGTGAAAACTTCCATGAAATTATCTTAAATGCAGAAGCATTCTCGAACAGCATGCCGATAAAAGAGCATCTTAAATATTCATTTATTTTGCCGCTTAACCGTCTTTTAACAAAGGTAAGAGATATGGCAAAAGATAAACAAAAACTTTTGCATGATGATTTTACGCCTTATTTAGACAAATTACTGGATATATTTCTTGAAATAGATTCTAACTATAAAAATATGGAAGTTTTATCAATTTTAAATCATATTAAAGAGATTGAGGAATTTCAAGAAGAGTTAAAACCTTTACTGCAAAAGTCCAATTTAATTGATAAATTTGTTTATTTAAAAGATGATTCGGATATATTGGAGGATGTAGAAAAGCATATCAACACATGTATAAAGTATATCTCGCAACAAATAGTTCCTTATTATGTATTTAAAGCAAATGAGCTGTCATGGCAAAATGCAAAAAAATCGTCTAAAATCGTAGGGTATTTAAAAAGCAATTTGAAGTTTAAGATGATTAATACTCACAATTTATTGCATCAGAGAGGTGTAATCGATAGAAATGAGATAAAAAAATTTCAAAAATATGATAAAGAAAAAATAGTTCTGGCAACAAGAGATTTGGAGACGCTTGAAATGTTTAAGAAAAAGCTGACACTTGACATGCCGCCGCTTGAAATATTGATATTTAAGAGTGTCTCAATACTGAAAAATGAACTTGAAAAACATAGTTACAAAAGAGTTATTGTAGATTTAAGCTTTGCAAATGCCATATTCGACAACGGATATTTGCTTGTAAAACTGCTTAACAAAAGATTTCCGGAGTTTGAAAAAATAGTAGAAAGAGACGAACTTTATTTTCTGGCTACATCTGCGCAAAAAGAGCTTTTGGAAAAGAGTAAAATTAAATTTAAGTATAAAATATTTTTAAAACCTCTGGATAATAGAAAAATATTTGAGCGATTTTATCTGGAAAACTGATTAAACTTAAGCACAAAGATTTTTTACCAGCTTTTAACAAATAATAGCCTAAAATTCGATAACTATTTCACAAAGGCTTTTTTATGGTTGTTACTCGTTTTGCTCCAAGCCCTACGGGCTATCTACATATCGGCGGTTTAAGAACTGCCCTTTTTTCCTATCTCTGGGCTAGAAAAAACGGCGGTAAATTTCTTCTTCGCATCGAAGATACCGATAAAGCGAGAAACTCACAAGAAGCAGCTGAGGCAATCGTAAAAGCGTTTCATTGGCTGGGTTTGGAACATGACGGAGAGATAACATATCAGTCGCAAAGAGATGATATTTACGCAATTTACATAAAACAGCTTTTAGATAGCGGCAATGCTTACAAGTGCTACATGTCAAGAGAGGAGCTTGATGCCCTCAGAGAGACGCAGATGGCAAACAAAGAGCGTACAAAGTATAACGGCAAATATCGTGATTTTGCAGGTACTGTGCCTGAGGGTATAGAACCGGTTATCCGCATAAAAGCACCTCTTAGCGGAGAAATCATCGTTAGAGACGGCGTTAAAGGAGATATAACTTTTAAAGCTGAAGATATTTTGGATGATTTTGTTATCGCAAGAGGCGACGGTTCGCCGACTTACAACTTTGTCGTAGCGATTGATGACCATTTGATGGGTGTTACCGAGGTTATCCGCGGTGATGATCACCTCTCAAACACGCCTAAGCAGATTGTAGTTTATGAAGCACTCGGATTTGATGTGCCGAAGTTTTACCATGTGCCGATGATTCATAACCACGAGGGCAAAAAACTCTCTAAACGTGACGGTGCAACGGATGTTATGGCATATAAAGAGATGGGTTACACGCCTGAGGCACTTTTGAACTTTTTGGTGCGTCTTGGCTGGAGTCACGGAGATCAAGAGATTTTCTCTATGGATGAGATGCAAGAACTTTTCAATCCTAAAGATATCAACAAATCCGCATCTATCTACAACACCGAAAAACTTGACTGGCTTAACGCTCACTATATCAAAAATATGCCAAACGGCAAGCTTGCAGATTTGCTTGAGGAGCATGGTTTGTTGCTTGCTTCACATGATAAAAAAGAGATTTTGCTTGATGCTCTAAAAGATCGCGCAAAGACTATTAAAGAGATGGCTTTGCTCGTAAATGAGATTATTGTTGCTCCTGTTTCTTATGATGAAAAAGCGATTGCAAAATCGTTTAAGAGCGATGCGGTAGAGGTTTTAAATGCTTTTGCGGCAAAAATAGCTACATGTAGCGAGCTTCATCTTCCGAGCGATTATCATCACCTGATGCAAGAGGTGGTTGATGAGATGGGTATCGGCTTCGGTAAAATCGGTCAGCCTCTTCGCCTTGCACTTTTAGGAAAAATGAGTGGTCCGGGGCTTGACAGCGTTATGGCGATAATCGGTAAAGACGAGACAATTTCAAGGATAGATAACGCAATAACAGCCCACCATTAAACATAAATATGCAAAGATTCTAATCTTTGCATAACACGAAATTTCTGTATACCTATACGGATAAATCTCTATGCAGCTGTACAAAATCATCAATATTTTCAAGCAATATATCTACTAATTTCGGCTCAAAATGCTTACCTCTTTGCTCTTTGAAAAAGGCGATAGCATCTTCTGTTGACCATGGCTCTTTATATACCCGTTTGGAGAGCAGAACATCGAAAACATCGACAATCGCAACAATGCGCGCATAGATAGAGATATCTTCGCCCTTTAGCCCTTGCGGATAACCGGTTCCGTCATATCTTTCATGATGTTCATAAGCAATAGCAGCCGCAGTTTTTAGTATCTCTCGTTTAGAATTTTTTAAAATGTTATATCCGAAAAGAGAGTGGGATTTAATAATATTAAATTCATCAGGCGTCAATTTGCCGGGTTTATTTAAAACGGCATCGGCAATTCCGACTTTTCCTATGTCATGAAGAGGCGATGCTACCTCTATGAGTTTTATCTGCTCATCGCTCAATCCGTACTCTTTTGCGATTATTGTGCTTAGTGCGGCAACCCGTTTGGTATGCTGACTTGTAGGAAATGAACGGATCTCCTCTATTTTTCCTATCGCAAGCATAGTTTCTTTTAGAGTTGATTCTATCTCTTCATTTAAAAGTCGAAGTTGTTTGTTTTTATATGTTAGCTCATTCTCTTTTTCTATAACTGTTTTGTTAAAATTATTTACGCTTAATGCAACATCTTCAAACTCTTTGCTTTCGTACTTACTGCTGTCTATATTTTTATGTAAAAAATAAGCATCTTCAGTTTCATCGATAATATTTAAAAGAGGTTTGCTTATATAACGCTCAATGACATGAAACATATTAAACACTACAATCAAAGCAAACAAAAGCAGAGCCGCAATAATCACATAACTGTTTTTTATGACAAAGTTCTGGTATGCATCAATCTCCATCTCAATATCTACAGCACCCAAAAGCGTACCCTCTTTGACATTATGACACTGCAGACAGTCAGAATTTGCGATATAAGGAACAACCGATTTAACACTGCCTTGCATATCTCTCCACTCTACATATACCTCTTTTTTTTCTAAAATGGCTCTAAGATCACTGTTTAGTTTCTCTTCGGACAAGGTTGACTCGCCATACTCTTTTATGACCGCATCCCCACGAATAATTTTAATAGTTTTTATATCATGAACCGAAGATATTTCATCCAAAAAATAATCTCGCTTATCCATTATCCCGGCTTTCATATGCGATGTCAGACCTGCTTGTATGATTTCTGAAATTGTATGGATTTTATTTTCTACTATAAACTGAAAAAAACTTCTGTAACTTAATAGAACTATAGAGACTATAACCAATGTAGCAACTATAAAAACCTGCAGTAGTCGGGTTACGGTAATTGCTTTAATGCTTCTCTTTTGCATCCTTGTACCTTTTTCTATAATTTTTAATTTTGATTATAGAGTTCTTTAGCTTATCCGATTCTTTTATCATATTTGGTATACTTCCACTAAAATTGGCATCGTGGTGCAGTTGACTTGGCAATTTTAACAGGAATAGAGAGTGAAACAGAAGACTTTGATTTTGCATGGCTGGGGCGGAAGCGATTTTCCTCATTGGCAGAGTTGGCTTGCCGCAGAGATTGCAAAAGATTACGGGTGTGTAAGCTTTTTCAAGTTTAGCAATTTTGATTTTCCACAAAAAGATGTGTGGATGAGCGAGTTGGCTAAAGAGCTTGAAGAGTTTAAACCAGACATCGTGGTTTGCCACTCTATCGCAAATATTTTATGGTTTCATATCTGCAACGAGATAAAACCAAAAGAGATAGAGAGACTTTTTTTGGTTGCCGTGCCGAGTTTGGCATGTGATATCGAAGAGTTAAAGAGCTTTTTTCCATGTGAGATACCTAAAAATCTCCATGCAAAAGAGTCTTTGCTCATTACATCAACGAACGACCCATACATGACACAAGATGAAGCTTCAGAGCTTCAAAAAGCACTTGGTATAGAGATAAAGGTTTTAGAAAACGCAGGGCATATCAACGTCTCAAGCGGTTACGGCGAGTGGCATTGGATATTAGAAAAGATAAAAAGGTAAAAAATAAAATATGATACAACTAATAAATATATCAAAAAATTTCGGCAAACAAGAGCTTTTTAGCAATCTTAGTTTCAAACTAAATTCGGGCAATAAAATGGGTCTTGTAGGTCGTAACGGAAGCGGAAAGTCGACTCTTTTTAAACTTATACTCGGAGAAGAGACGCCTGATGTCGGTGAAGTAGTTATACCAAAAGGGTACAAAATAGGGACGTTAAAACAGTATTTGGTATTTACTGAGGGCACTTTAAGAGAAGAAGCGGCACTCGCACTTGAAGAGGACATGAAGTATGATGTCTATAGAGTTGAGAAGATTCTTTTTGGTTTAGGTTTTACGCAAGATGATTTGGAGAAAGATCCGCTCTCATTTTCAGGCGGATATCAGATTCGTATAAATCTTGCAAAACTGCTTGTAACAGAACCGAATCTGCTCCTTCTTGATGAGCCGACAAACTACCTTGATATCCTTTCGCTTAGATGGCTAAAAACCTTTTTAAAGGCATTTGAGGGCGAAGTTATTTTAATCACGCACGACCGTGATTTTATGGATGCCGTGGTAACACACACGATGGGAATTGTGCGCAAAAATCTAAGAATTATTGCCGGAGATACTCACAAATACTATGAACAGCTAAAATCAAGCGATGAGCTGCATGAAAAACAGAAGATTTCACAAGATAAAAAGGTAAAAGAGCTTGAAGATTTCATCGCCCGAAACAAAGCTCGTGCTTCTACGGCGGCTTTGGCGCAGTCCAAAGTAAAACAGCTGGAGAAGATGGACTTGCTTGATGATTTGGATTACGATTCAACACTGGAATTCAATTTTAATTACAAAGAGACGCCTGCAAAAGTTCTGATTGACGTTAAAAATCTGAGTTTTGGATATACACCTGATAATATACTTTTTAAAAATATCTCGTTTGTACTTGAAAAAGGGGAACGACTCGGCATTATCGGAAAAAACGGTAAAGGTAAATCAACTCTCTTAAATACTATTGCAGGCGAGCTAAAAGCAGTGGAGGGCGAAGTCCACATGCATCCAAGTACGGCTTTTGCGCACTTTGGTCAAACAAATATTGCAAGACTCCATCCGACAAGTACCGTTTTGGATGAGATTCACTCTGCTAACACTAAGCTCTCAGCCCAGACTATCAGAGGCATAGCAGGGGCTATGATGTTTAGCGGAGATAGTGCGGACAAAAAAGTTTCGCTTCTCTCAGGTGGAGAGAAAAGCCGTGTTATGCTTGGGCAGATTTTGGCTAGGGAAGTTAATGTACTTTTCCTTGATGAGCCGACAAACCACCTTGACATGGACTCTATCGAAGCACTTACAAAGGCTATTGAGAACTATGACGGTTCGGTTATCGTAGTAACCCACTCCGAAGAGCTTTTACGCCGTGTATGCGATAGACTAATAATCTTTACAAGAAACGGTGCAGAGTATTTTGACGGCGGTTACGACCTTTTCTTAGAGAAAATGGGCTGGGAAGAGGAAGAAGAGGATAGAGTTAAGCAAAAACCAAAAAGCTCTTTCAAAGACAACAAAAAAGCAAAAGCAGATCTTATTAGAGATAAAAATAAGCTCACTTCACCGATAAAGAAAAAAATTGAAAAGCTTGAAGCATCCATTATAAAGTCTGAAGAGACTTTGGCTTCTCATCAAAAGAAACTGCTTGAAGCCTCAACCAAGGGCGACACTTTTAAGATTATCGAGTTTTCAAAACTTGTCTCTCTTGAGCAAAAAGAGGTTGAGAAGATGTTTGAACTTTTAGAGATATTGCAGAGCGAGTTTGATGAAATCTCGCAAGATTACGATAAAAAGATAGCAGAGGTAGAGTAAAACCTCAGATTTTAGAGCGAACTAAAATCCGTGGTAACCTCGTCAATGCTCTGCGGCGGAAGCAGTTTTTCTGCATATTCCAGATATAGTCCTGAGTGGTAGAAAAACTTTACTATCTCTCTGTCAAGCTCATCGTCTTTTGCCATAAAGTACATGATTTTCATAGCCGAAGAGAGCGGATTTCCTTTTTTGTACGGTCTGTCGCTTGCCGTTAGAGCTTCAAAGACATCGGCTACGGCTAAAATACGTGCTTCAAAGCTTATCTCATCTCCCTTGAGTCCCAGCGGATACCCTTTGCCGCTGATTTTCTCATGATGATTTCCTGAAATTTGCGGAATCTCTTTATACTTTTTAGGGAAAGGAAGTTTGTTTAAGATGTCGATGCTTATTTTTGCATGGTCATTTATAATCTCACGCTCTTCTGCCGTGAGAGTTCCTTTTTGCACGCTTAGATTGTAGGCTTCATTCTCATTTAAAATATGGTAACTCACACCTTCGACAACCCAAGGCTCGCTTGCGATTTTTTGGATTAGAGCTATCTGCTCATCTTTTGTAAATTCAGTCCCTTTGTTGCTTGTCTCGATGCATGCAAGGTAACTATCCAAAGTAGCAAGGCTTTGGATAAATTCATTCTCCGACTGCTCTATACGCTGGGTGTCTCCATCGCTTATTAATTTTATTTTCTGGTTTAAAAGCTCTACATGAAGCGCTTTTTTTATAATCTCTATGCGACCTCTAACAACTTCTATGCGATCAAAGATAGTCTCAAGTTTTGTCGATTTATCGACTATCTGCTCAGGAGTTGCCAACTTTCCTATGTCATGCATAAGTGCGGCAAAGTTTATCTGTTTAATCTCTTGGATGCTGAAGTTCTTATCTTTGTAGGTTGTCTCATCTTTGCTTATCGCCTCGGCAATCATTACGCTCAGTTTTACCATGCGCTCAATATGTCCTGCGGTATATGGAGATTTTTTACTGATGGCAAAAATAATACTTTGCAAAAAGGCTTCAAGTAGTGTTTCCAAACCTTGGATTAGCGTGGTATTGGTAATCGCAACTGCCGCTTGCGAGGCTAGCGATAGTGTAAGCTCTTCATCTTCAACGTCAAAAGCTATCGTTTCATTCGTATCGCTGTCATGTTTATTTAGCAGCTGCAGTACGCCGATAATCTCAAATTCATGGTTTTTAAGCGGAATTACCAGCATCGATTTTGAGCGATAACCTGTGCCTGTATCGAACTTTTTAGTTCCATCAAAAGAGAAACCTACCGCCTCATAAACATCTGGAATATTTATAAGCTTGTCCTCAAGTGCACAAGTAGCGGCAACCATCTTTTTGTTAGGTGAACCGTCTTCAAGATAGAGCGGAAGCGGAGGCCATGTGATAGCGTCGCTTGTTCCTCCCATTTTTATGCCCAGCGAATCGGTTTGCGCAACTTTAAAGTGCAGATGTCCCTCATCCAAAATATATAGAGTCCCTGCATCGGCGTTTGTAAGCATTTTTGCTTCGGAGACTATTATCTCCAAAAGAGCATCTAAGTTGTTTTCAGCCGAGAGGGCAGTTCCTATTTTGTTGAGCTTTTGAATCTTTTGTTGCGTCGTGTAGTGTGAAGATGTACGCTTAATCAAGCCATTATTTAAAGAGATCTGCTCTGCGTCTTGAAGAATTTGATTTTCAGAAATTCCTAACTCTTTTAGCTCCGATACGATTTGAGAGTTATAAAAAGGCTTAAGATGATTTATATATATTTTGATATCTTTACGCTCTAGCTGTTGCAACTCTTCATGTAAAAACTGCGGAGTAAGGTGCTTGCTTACTTCGGCAATTTTTGCGAACTTGTTTGGAAAAGAGACATCTATGATTAGTGCTTTGATGGAGTCATGTTGGTTTATAAAATCCCATAATTCGCTGTTTTTAAACGTATCACCCGAATAAAGAATTGCGCCTTCGCTGTTTTGTATCAGATAACCGCAGCACGGCACGGAGTGGTTTGCAGGAATTGGAGTTAGAAAAATTCCATTTTCGATTTCATAGCGTTTATGAAATTCAAGTTCAACATAGATTACGGCAGGAGATTCGCTTTGAGTTAGGTTGATTTCACTAAAATCAGGCCAAATTTCCCAGTTGAAAATATGCGTTTTAAGTGCTTTTATGGTCTGCGGAAGTCCATAAAGATAAAGAGGCTCAGTACGGTTTGCGAAGCTGTTGTCTATCAAAAAAGCACTATCTACAATGTGATCCAAATGTGCATGTGAAAAAAATATTTTGTTGATATGACTTGCTTTTTCGCCAAGAGCATGCATAATGTTTCCTGCATCGATAAGCGTGTTCTGCGTAACTTGAATACATGTCGTAAAAGCATTCTCAGATCTGCTTCCCTGTGCTCCTAGTATCGTAATTTTATCCATTTTTTATCCTTTGCTTGTATGTACGAAAACACCGTTAAAATTTTGCGGCGGCATCTCTATGTAGTGTAAACATCTCTCACGGTAAATTGCGTAAATCGTCTGGTTTGTTTTATCCTCTTTTGCATCAAGCTCTTCAAATATCTTTAAAGCCTCTTCAAACAAACCTTTTTTATAGAGTGCGATGCCCTCATGATAGCGTTGCAGCTCTTTTTCTAGCTCCTCTTTTGAGACGTTATAAAGGGTAATCGGCATTACTCTGTCGTAGTCATGTATCTGCCAGATTTCGATTGGTTCGCTCTTTCCTTTTACGGTAACAAGATCTAAAAAGCGAAAAATATATTTACCCTCAAGCTGCTCTTTTGTGAAATTTGAGATATTTAGTTTTGAAGAGTAGTATTTACAGAGTGATTCAAGGCGAGAGCCGAGGTTAATTGGGTCTCCGATAACGGTATAGTCGCTTCTGCTGCTTGAACCCATCTCTCCAACGATTGCCACACCCGTGTTGATTCCGATACCGATATCTATGATGGGCACGCCTTTTTTATCCGACATGGTAACGGCATTTTTAAATTCCGGAGATAGTCTAAGCTCGGCATTTAAATCTCTGAGGTGGTGCAGCTGTTCCAGTGCTGCTGACACCGCTTTATCGGCATGATTGTCTACATGTAGCGGAGCATTCCAGTATGCCATGATGGCATCGCCGATAAATTTATCTACCGTTCCGCCTGTTTTTATAATGATATCCGTCATCGGGTCCATATATGCATTCATCAGATGAATCAAACTCTTTGGATCTCCCATAGCTTCAGAGAGGTTGGTAAAGTTACGTACATCCGAGAAGAAGACCGTAATCTCTTTTTCTCTTCCCGAGAGAACATCGCCCTGTGTTGATAAGATATCGTTCATAACGGCAGGGCTGACTTTACTCGCAAATTTGCCTTTAATCATCTCTTTTTGTTTGATTTCCAAAAAGTAGTTTATAGCCTGACCGAGAACAAAAAGAATATTTGCACTTAAGAGGAGAAGAAATGTATGAAATATAATCCCCTCGTAAACCATAAAATAGTAGTGTAATCCGATAATAATCGAATTTAGCAGAACAAGTGAGAGAAAACTAAAAATGGCAGAGGGAATAAGAAGGATAGTAAACGTCAGCAACGCCACAATCGCAATTGCCGCCATATCAACACCAACCGCCCAAATCGGTTTAGCGATAAAGTTTTTGTTTAGAATGTTATCAAGAGCGTTTGCATGTACTTCTACCCCGGGGAAAACACTCTCAAACGGTGTGCTTCTGAGATCTAGAAGCCCTGCTGCGGAAGTTCCAAGAAGTGCGATTTTACCTTTTACATGTGAAGCATCGGCGGTTTTATTGTAGATATCGACAGCGGAGATGTATCGGTAACTCTTACTTCCGCCTCGGTAATTAACTATCATGCGACCGAAAAAATCCGTAGGAATAGCAATGTCGCCCAACTCTATCTGCTCTATCCCTCTTTCGTCATATACGATGGAAATCTTTTTTTGATCCAGCATAACGCGTATCATCTCAAGGCTTAGGGCAGGGTAGGCAATGCCGTCATACTGCATGACCAGTGGGATACTGCGAACAACTCCGTCGTTGTCGGGGATAGTGTTAAAGTAGCCGCTGGAGTAAGCATTTTCTTGAATGGATGGGATATTTAAAATGGTTCTGTATGGTTTGATGAGAAATGAATTTTCCGGTCTGTTTTTCTCAACAATGATAGCATTTGATTTTGGAGCCGCCTCAGGTGCGATTCCATCATTTGAGAGAGCAAAAACATACCCGACTATCGTAGGCGTATCGCCAATCGTTTGGGCTAAAAGTGCATCATAATCCATAACATTTTCAAAAGGGAGTCCGAGCTTTTGAAATACTTTTTTAGGAGAGCTGTTGTCGGGTTCTGCAAAAACGATATCAAGCCCTACAATCCCGACTTCATACTCTGCAAGATTTTGCAGAAGCGTAGAAACCGTGTCTCTGCTCCAAGGCCACTGCCCGAGTGCTTTTAGACTTTTTTCATCTATATCGATGATGACAATATTTTCATCGCCCTTAACTTCCCCTCTGGCTTTAAACATAAAATCTTTAAGCTTATGCTCAAAAGGCAGGTACAGCTCGGAGAGGTGCAGATAGAGTGTCGTAGTAACTATGGCTATAAAAAGTGCGACAATAAACTGAACCAAAGTTTTGCGCATTTTAAAAACTTAGTATTGCATTTGCCAGAACAGTAACCTTGTCATAGTTGAACGGATCATGGTTAGAGTGGTTTTTAGCATAAGAGAATGCGGTATTTAGCATTATATTATTGCTAATGCCGTATCCTAAACCAAGCTCATACTCATCTCTGGTATCTGAGCGTTTTGTCCCAAAAAGAGCGTCTACCATCTCATAATCGATGGAACTTCCCGTGTAGCCTACAGATGTTCTGATACCGTTTGTAAACTTTTTAGCTATCTCCGCACCGTAGCTATAACCACTACTCTCGATATCCGTACGACCGCTGTTTATGGCAGAAGTAGATGTGTGGCTTGAGTTTAGAGAGAGCATAATCGGGTTTGTGCCAAATGCTTTTTTGTAAGAAGCGGCAAATGTATTGCTTGTGCTGTCTTGCGACTCATCGTTGTCGTAATATCCTCTTTTATAGATATATCCGCCATCGATTGCAGAAGTTGCGTCTAGCATGTATGTACCTCTTATGCCTGAACTTAGATTGTAGAGGTATCCCTTCTCATCCAAAAATATACGGTCATAGGTAATCGGGAAAGAGAGTCTGTAGCTGTCTTCACTCCAAGTAGGCGCCATGCTTAGTGAGAAAAGCGCCAAGTTGTTATTGCTGTACTCTTTGCTTATTTTGCTATATGTAACAAAACTGTTATCTAGCGTCCACCCTTTTCTATCCCCAAAATCATAGCTGTGGTTAAGTACTAGTGTTGCAAAAACATTGCTGTCACTCACCTCTTCATTACCCATGATAGGGATGTTAAAAGATGGGATGATAAACTCTTTGCGTCCGATGTCATTGTTCGCATTGCTGTCATACCCAGCACCGATGATAAATGCGCCGCCGAAAGTATGGCGTTTCATCTGCTCATTAATCCTTGATTTAAAAGCAATAGCCACATCCCGAACATTATCAGGGAGATTTTCTTTGAGTACGGTATCTAGTTCTGATTGTGCCAGCTCAAACTGTTGTGTTTCAAAGTAGAGACGTGCCAACTCCATGTGAGTTCGTGTATGAGACGGGTTTAGCATAAGAACACGATCAAATGCCGTGAGTGCTTCATCATACTTTTTTAGCTCTAGGGCAGAACGCCCTAAAAGAAAATTATACTCCGCATTTTCAGGCGACTTTTCACTAAGCTCTTCAAAGAGAGTATAAGATTTTTGAAAATTTTTGGCATTGTAACTCTGCTGAGCTTCTTTGTATGTATCTCCAAACAAGTTTATAGACAGCAGTAATATAATGCTTATATACGAAAGTTTCATGGTGCTTGTGTCCCTTTTATTGCTTTAAATACGCCTGTTCCGCTAAGAGCACTGTTATTAAATGTTCCCTTCCAAGCACCGCCGATAGCCTCGGCATTTGGTCCGAAGAATTTGCCTTTAAGATCTAAAGCCGTGCTGCCATCGGCTGCAGAACCGGAAAATGTGTTTCCTGATATTGTGCTTGTGGATGTTACAAGCGGCTCAGCTATATATACCGAACCTAAATCCATAGTATTAAATTTTATCTCAGTTACGGTTACAGGATTAGCTGCTCCAAATTCTATATTTGCTTTAAAAGAGTTGTATTCATCCAACTTTATAGGGCTTGCCAATGTTCCGTTTGTTAGAGTGCCTAAAACATGACCGTTGTAGTTATATATTGTTTCGGCTATAGGCATTGATCCGACTGGTGTTTCGTATCCTGCAACCCAATACCCTTGCGCGTAAGAGCCGCCTGCAGTAGGAGCTTTTTCCGTCGCAACCCAGTAACCCCATGATGTGTAGTCATTTTGGTAGCTATACTTTTCATCTACTACAGTATCAGGCAGTGTCGCCATAGCAAAATCATACGTTTTGCCGTTAATTGTTTTGCCCTCAATAATCATAGCCTGCATATCTTCCCCTAAGAAAGAGGCGCTGGGAATAGTCTCTGAAGCATCTGTTTGAGTTAGTCCGTCCATAGAGATAGGTGTTGTAATATTTAAATCATTTGCTGCTGATGTTATAGTTAACAACCCTCTTCCACCGCTGGCATTTGTATCAAAAGCCGAGATATCGCCCATCCAAACATTTATAGATGTATCTTCTCCTATCATGAAACCGGACATTGAACCTGTAGCAAAAGAGGTGTTATAATCGAAGTAGGATGTAAAAAGAGACGTATCGCTGCTATCGGTTACTTTTTTCATCAAATCAACACCAGCGACTTCTGAAGTAGTTGCGTTAACTTCTTCATGAACAAGCCAATTGTATTTACTTTCTATATCCTCTTTATAATTGTCAAGTCCACCGTTATCTGCGTTTACGAACTGATCTTTTTCATTAAAAAAGTACATATTGTGGGTTGTGTCGTAGCTTGAAGTTGAATCTGAAGTAATAACCCCATTTATGGTATCAAAATGTTTGAATATCATTTTATTTGAACCATCGGTCTCATTTTCAACAACTCTTCCCGTTGTTACAGACCCCGTGAAATAATTTTTAACAACATCTGAAGTGGCATTTCTCTCTTGCACAACATTAAAATGGGTGTTCATCATTATGCCGTTACCGTCTGTAGGAAATTTGATAAATGTTTCCGTCTTTGAAGTATCACTGAAATCTCTATTATTTGAATTTGACCCATAATCGCTATAAACATAGATACTATCATCTGAAGGTTTGTCGTTCCACGATGCTTTTTCTATGGCAAGTTTTCTAAAATCTGCTCCTGCACCCTCTGAATAGATATTTAAAGGCAGAGTAGTTATATCTTCATAAGACATGGTGTTATCTGCTGTTTGCGGTGTCGGAAGAGTATCATTATCTAAGAGAGGATTATTAATTGGACCAAAAACGTATGCTCCCGAATTTTGAATCTCAGATAATTCCAAATGATAATTTGTATATAGGTTTAGCGCATTTCCCGTAATAGGATTTACGACTTTTCCGTTTCTAGAATCTTCTATCAAAGTACCGTTTTCATCTATTTTGTAGAAGAGATAGACATTTTGTTGATTTTCTTGAAGAGCGTGGAAATAGACAATATTGGATTCATCAACGGTTACATAGTCTGTGTTAATCTCTAAAAAGTGGTTATTTACCCAGTTGTACATGTCGTTAGCGATGCTGTTGAAATTTTTAATGCTGTACATCTCTTTAGATCCGCTGTGATCTACCACATAGATAGGATAGCCTTTTGTGGTATGCATAAAAGGTATATAGTCACTTGAAGTAATAATCGCATCCGTTATCGGCAGATCTCCGTAGACATTAACGGTAGTAGAGAAATTAGGATTGGTTTTATCGTACGTAAAATACCATTTGCCACCATCTGCAAGAATCCCGTAGTTTTTGAGACTTTGATTTGCATCAGGCACACCGTGGATGTAGAAGTTTATATATGGGAATAGTTGATAATTGCTAATAGCGCCTATCAGAGAACTTTGATATGCTGTATCCGGATTTGAAATGTCACTGTAGAGGGATGCAAAATTATTTATATACTCCCATGAAATCTCGCTATCTGCATGGTGATATGACTCTGTGAAAAGTTTTAAACCAGAATCATACTCCCATTTTCTAGCATCATAAGAACTCCCTTGTTCATATTTTATAGCATACGAATATTCATTCATAACGCTCTTAACGCCGGTTACCAATTCATAATGAGTCGATGCGATTGGATTAAGCCCTGAAACACCGCTTAAGTACCCGCTTGCATTTGAGTCGGTAGGAAAAGATTTAAACAAAACAGGATTGTATGATTGTGTTAAATCCTTAACATACATCGTTTGAGTACCGCTAAGTTCATTGATATAACTGAAATTTCCATCTGTAGAAGTGACTATATAAGCATTGTCGCTTGACTTCCATAATCCGTTTGTCGCATCAAAAACCATTGATTTCTCTTTTTCGTCGGGAAATAAAACAGTTTCGCTAGCTCCCTCTAAAGCACTCATATTTGAAAACAAAGTTGTGTATGATGCTGTCGGTATGTCAACACAATCAGGATATGTTCCGCTTGTTCCGCTAGGGCAAGTCAGAGTAACACAGTTCGGATAAGTTCCGCTTGTTCCGCCAGGACAAGTTTGTACAACTTCCCCACCGCCGCCGCTTGGCGGAGGAGTTACCGGATCAGCCGGAGGAGGGATGATTGGATCAGTTGGTGGAGGAATCACGGGATCAGCCGGAGGAGTGATTGGAACAGTCGTCGGTGTCGGAGGAGGAGTGATTGGATCTGTCGGTGGAACCACTGGATTTGTTGGCGGAACTATTGGAGGCGGAGCGATTGAATCTGTCGGTGGAGTGATAGGGCTTCCTGAGGTAATCTGCTGTTGTATCTCTTCAACGGGAACGCCAAGTCCTTCTGCCACATCTTCAACAACAACCTCTTGAGCTAATGTTTGCAGATTTGTTTGCAGTGCGGTCGTTGCAGCAGTCGGCACGGCTGTTTGTGTTTGAGCTATAAAAGGTATCGATGTAGGAGGGGGAGCAGTCGGTGTTTCATCCATGCTCATTGGCATAGACGTAGTCGGAGCATTATTGCCGCTTGATGGAGCCGCGGATGTACCGCTGTTTCCACTTTCGCTATTTCCTTGAGTAGATGAATTACTATTGCTTCCGCTCTCCCCTCCAGAAGAGCCACTGCTTTGTGCAGGCGGAGGATTTGAACCCTCAGCCGGCGCAGGCGGTGGTGGTGCTCCTAAGCTTTGGTTAAATTGTTGAATATCTTGCGGTGTAGTTTGTCTTGGAGGGGCAGGTGGAGCATTTAAAGGAACAACGGTCATTGTTCCTGTCGGAAGATTAACCGTAATTCCCGTTTGGCGAGATGTAGCCGTAATCTTTCCGCCTAAACAAAAGATAGTATCGGGAGCCGATGAAGACGGTGGCGGTACAACACCGCCTATAACAGTTCCCCTGATACCGATTGTAGCCGTTTTGGTTTCAAGGGTAAAGTTTTCAGGTGCAGTTTTGCCGATTTGTCCCGTAATAGTTTTAAAAACACCTTGATTAAATTTGAATTTTGCTTTAGGTTTTGTAGTTTCGCTGAGATACTCTTCGACCTTAAATTCGCTCTCGCTTCCTAACGTAATAACAGTTTTATCTTCAAAAATAAGCTGTATCTGAGCATCTTTAGAGGTGCGAATCGTATCCTTTTCTTCGATACCGATACCATTTTTTAAACTCAACTTCTGCCCTGCCCGCTCAAGGGAAGCTTCACCCTTTAGCAGCGAAACTTTGCCGATAGAAGCAAAAAGTGAGGAAGCGCACAAAAACATAACTAAAATAAAAAGACGCATAATAAAAGACATTGACAAGCCCCATGAGTGTAGAATAAAACCCTTTTTTATAAGACATGATAATATCAAATTTATCCAGAATATAAGATGAAATTTAGAAGGGCTTATTTGATTTTTCGCAGAAGTGAGTTTATATTTTCACTGTCGTTTTGGGTTGTTAGCATAAAATTATACTCAACATCCATCAGCTCTTTGGGCTTGTTTGCACTGTTTAACTTATCTAGCATTATTTGTGCATTTTTGATATTGTCTATCATGTAAATGAGTAAAAAAGTATCGTCACTCCAGCGAATTAACATGTCATCTTGTCGAATGACGCTTTTGAAATGTGCTACTGATTCTTTTAGCATATCGGTGTTGTCTTTTATGTTAGAGCAGTGAATCGAAATGGCACTTATGATTTTTTCATTAAAAAGAGCGGCATCTTGATAACTTTGAGCTACCTGTAAAAAATAGTTTTTTGCATAAGCTCCGCTTTTAGCGTCAATATTTGTTTTGTTTTCAATCATAATACGCTTAATCAAAGTTTGCGTAATATCGCAAAACAAGGCAACCACATACTCTTCAATTTTATTAATTTCTACTGAAAAAGCGCGAGGCTCATAGTTTTGTGTCATCATGCTTACAATGCGGTCTATGGGGGCTAGCTCTAAAATCGCATCAAACCAGTTTTGATTATCGTTAATCTTCTCTGCATTGAAATAGTGTGGATGTGGAACAAAATTGTTAACAAAAGGACCAAATTCAGCCTTATACCTCTCAAGTGAAGATACGGAAAAAAACTTTTCAAAAGCACTGTTTATAAAGATAATTTCATTATTTTGAAAAACAGCGATTAAATCTTTTTGAAGGTCTGCTATACCTTGAATAAGGTTCAAGCTAATATTTTCTTTCACGGAGCAACCTTTAATGTTTTATAAGTTCAGCAAATAGAGTTCCATTTTTTATTTTACGCTATTTTTTGATATAATATTAGATTATGTTATGACTAGGCAGAGGCTGTTCAGTGTTCAAATATTATAATTTATCAAAGTTCTTCTCTTACAATAGAGCTACCGTTTTAGTGGCTATTTTTATCTCATTTATTACGGCAGCGATAATTTGGTATGCTGCTAAGGATTATTACTACTACCTTGCAACCGAAAAATTTGAAGCTGCCGTTAATGAAAATTTAAACAGTATTGATAAGCGAATCTCAAAATATGAAGCTGTCCTTAGAGGCGGAATCGGCTTTTTTCATGGGAGTGATTATGTGTCTCGTCAAGAGTGGCATGATTTTATAGAAGCGTTAGATATTAAAAAGAACTATCCCGGCATACAAGGGGTTGGGTTTTCAAAAATGATTCATCCCAGTGAAGTTGCCGAGCTTGAGAGTGAGATGAAAAAAGATGGATTTGAGACTTTTTCCATAAAACCTTCAGGAGAGCGTCAAGAGTATAGTGTAATTCTCTATCTTGAACCTATGGATAGGCGTAATATTGAAGCTATCGGATATGACATGTTTTCAGAACCGACTCGCAGAGCAGCGATGGAGACGGCAAGAGATAGTGCCGCTGTGTCGTTATCAAGAAAGGTTACGCTTGTTCAGGAGATAGACTCGCATAAACAGTCCGGCATTTTGATGTATCTGCCTCTTTATAAAAAAGGTTCAAAAATAGATACGGTTGAAGAGAGACGCAAAGCTTTGGTCGGATTTGTTTACAGTCCGTTTCGTATGAATGATTTTATGAATGATATCGTTTTAGAGAGGTCGATACTAAGTTTTGAGGTTTATGACGACCAAAATATATCCGATAAGCATCTTTTGTACAAATCTTTTGAAACCTCTTCGTATGTCCAAAAACACCATGCTATAAAAACATTAAATGTAAATAATCAAATATGGTATATCCATTTTTACAGTACGAAAGAGTTTGACAACTCTACGGATACTCTTTACCCTTTAGTAATGACTACAGTGGGGTTGTTTGTTCAGTTATTTTTACTATTTATTATTTTTTTGCTTTTTAAGAGCAGATATCTACTTAAAGCTCAGACAAAAGAGCTGCAAAAACTATCTCAAGCGGTAGAACAGAGTCCTAGTACCATAGTTATTACCGATTTGGAGGGAAATATCGAGTATGCCAATGAAGCGTTTAGTAAAACCACAGGCTATTTGGGAGAAGAAGCAATCGGTAAAAACCCTCGTTTTCTGCAGTCCGGCAAAACAGACTCAGAAGTATATATCGACATGTGGAAATCTTTAAAAGCAGGAAAGATTTGGCATGGAGAGTTTATCAACTTAACTAAAGAGGGTGTTGAGTATATAGAGAGCGTAAAGATATCGCCGATTTTTCAAGATGACGGAACAGTCTCAAATTATATGGCTATAAAAGAGGATATTACAGATAAAAAACATTCAGAAGAACGCATATACTATCTTGCAAATTTTGACTCTCTTACTGGACTTCCAAATAGAGTGCAGCTTGAAGAGCGAATCAATTATGCAATAGGCACGGCAAAAAGAAATAACGGCTGTTTCAGTGTTATGTTTTTAGATCTTGATTATTTTAAAGAGATTAACGATACGCTCGGACATGATGCAGGAGATAGCTTGCTGATTGAACTGGGTGCTCGTTTTAAATCTGTTTTGAGGGAGATTGATATGGTCTCGCGTGTCGGCGGGGATGAATTTATATTTCTTTTTTTAGATACGGATGTGCAAGGCTCTTCTTATATCGCTAAAAAACTTCTCCAAGTTATAGACTCTCCTTTTAAGCTTGGTGACAATGAGCTTTTAGTAACAGCTTCCATTGGTATAGCCATCTACCCTGTAAATGGAGAGGATAAAGAGACTTTGTTTAAAAATGCGGATATAGCAATGTACAGAGCAAAGCAAGAAGGGCGAAATAGATACTGTTTTTATAGCGAGGTATATAGCAGCTAAGAAGATTTCGATGAATCCCAGCTCTCAATTTTGCCATTTATATCGATTAGGGTGAGATAGAGACGTAGATCAAACTCTATCTGATGATAAGAGGGCTGCATATATTGACAAAGGTTATAAAATGCCTTGTTATGCTCTTTTTCTCTAAAGTGAGCTAACTCATGTACGACTATCATCTCTAAAAACTCTTGCGGCACATTTTTAAACATGGAAGAGATGCGAATCTCATTTTTGCTTTTTAGTTTTGCGCCTTGAACCCTTGAGATAAAACGGTGCGTTCCCAAAGCATTGTGAATAACATTTATCTTGCCGTCATAAAGAACTTTGCTTAAAGTCGGCGCGTTTTTCATGTGAGAGTTTTTTAGTTCATTCACATAAGTAAAGAGCGCTTTGTCTGTCTTTATCGTATGCGGATTTGGGTATCTGTTTTTGAGGTGCAGAGCTAACTTATCTTGTTTGATAAGCTCTAACACCTGTTTTCTTGTAGCTTCCGAGTAATGTAGCAGATATTTTAAAGAATCCAAACCGAAAATTTCTTCCCTTTGATTTTACCGTTTTTGAGTTTCTCATGAGCCTCATCTACTTTTTTGCTCTCAATTGCTACATAACTCTGTTTGTCGTAAATATCTATCTTTCCGATAGAACTTCCATCAAGTCCAGCTTCGCCGGTAAGTGCTCCTAAAACATCTCCTGCACGGACTTTGTCTTTTTTACCACCCTCAATAACTAGCGTTATATTTTGCGGTTTCATCTCAAAGCCGTTAACGGTTTTTAGAGTGGTTGCATCTTCAAAAAGACGGCTATCGTTTTTGTACTCATCGGCTTTATCCGCTTCATATGCACTAAATAGTGTAAAAGCCAAACCTTCCATGCCGGCTCTTGCCGTTCTGCCTATGCGGTGAGTGTAGGTCTCTTCGCCGTGAGGGAGGTCGTAGTTTATAACCATAGAGAGCTCTTTGATGTCAAGTCCGCGTGCCGCAACATCTGTTGCTACTAACACGGGGCAGCTTTTGTTAGCAAACTGAACTAACACATCGTTTCTCTCATACTGCTCTAAATCGCCGTGAATAGCGAGTGCATCAATCCTGTTTTTTTGCAAAGTGTCCGCTATTTCTTGAACCTCTGCTTTTGTGTTAGCAAAAACTATAACATTTTCGGGTTTGAAATTGCTCAAAATATTTATAAGCGTATTTAGCTTCTGAGAGTTTTGCACCTCATAAAATCGCTCTGTTATTTTGTTGGCAACTTCGGTTGATGTTGTTTTTACATTTACGGCATCTTTTTGTATAGAAGCGCTGATGCCCATTATCTCATCCGTATAGGTAGCGGAGAAGAGAAGTGTCTGTTTCTCTTTTGGAACAAAGCCCAAAACTTCATTTATCTCTTCGCTAAAACCCATATCCAACATTCTATCAGCTTCGTCAAGCACGAGCATGTCAACATCTTCAAGCGAAAGTGTCTCTTTTTTGAGGTGTTTTAAAATCCGCCCCGGTGTTCCGACGATTATATGCGCACCATGGCGAAGCGAGCCGAGTTGCGGTCCAAAAGCAGTTCCGCCGCAAAGAGTTAAAATCTTTATGTTGTGTGAAAATCTAGCAAGCATTCTTAGCTCTTTTGCCACCTGATCTGCTAGTTCACGAGTCGGGCAGAGTATGAGCGACTGGACTCTAAACTTTTTGACTTGAAGTTTATGAAGCAGACCTATGCCAAATGCGGCTGTTTTGCCGCTTCCTGTTTTTGCCTGAGCTATTACATCTCTGCCCTCAAGTATAAACGGCAAACTCTCCGCCTGAATCGGCGTCATCTCTTTATAGCCTATTTCATTTAGGTTATGAAGCATCTCTTTGGTAAGAGGAAGGTTTGAAAAGTCTTTATTATTCATTAGTATATCTCCTTTACTCGTCCGACTTCACGGCTCATAAGACGGACTTTAATGCCGTGAGGATGGGTTGCAGATGAGGTTAAAATGTCGCGGACTACGCCATGTGTAAGCCGTCGGCTTGATTGGTCTTCTTTGAGTACAATCGCCACATTCATACCGCTTTTTATATTTGCTCTTTTTGTGCCACCCATCTTTTGTCCTCTAAATCATATATGCAATTATAGCTATGGCTCTCTTAATGCCCACCCATTCTAATGAGGACATCCAAAACGATAAATGTGATATAATTGTATGACATGTAATACAAAGGAGACAGAATGCTTTCAATACGGCTTGAAAACAGCATGGAGGTACAGCTAGAGGCACTTGCAAAAGCGACAAAACGACCGAAGAGTTTTTTTGTTAAAGAGGCTTTAAGAAACTATCTTGATGATATGCAAGAGTATTATGAAGCGCAAAAACGCTCAAATGCAGAGGATAGAAATCTTATAACTCTTGAGGAGTTGGAGAGAGCACTTGAGTTATAAACTCTTGATTGATGACAAAGTCATCAAAGATTTGAAACAAATTGATAAATTCTGGCAAAAGAAAATTATAGAAGTCATGAAGACGAAGCTTGTAGAAAATCCGCATCTTGGAAAGCCTCTTGTAGGCAACCTATCTGCTTATTATCGTTTACGAGTTGCCGATTATAGAATTGTTTATGAAATTAATGAGGGTGAAGTGGTTGTAATAGTAATTAAAATTGGGCATCGTAAAGATATTTATAAGTAGTATTTTAGAGACTTAATTTATATAGGCGTAATTTTTATCTCTTTATATGTAAAGAGCTTCGTTTTACTTAAGAGTATGCGCAAATTGGAGTATTTCATCACATAGGTTCATTGTGTGATAACGATTCCATCCTAATTGATCAGGGTGTTTTCCTACATCATTAGTCGTGATTTTAACACCATAATAAGATATTGAGCCATATCGTTCAATGTGTTCTGTTTCGCGCTTATTAAATTCTTTTATTATCCAATTATGAGAAACGACATTTCGTAGTAAAGTTATCATTCTAGCCCACTTTTGAGCCCAAAATTTATCATTTTGTTTTGAATGGTTAAGATAATCTATTAACCATTCATAGGTTTCTCTTATATAAATTCTTTCTGCAGAACGAAATGCATCTTGGCAATTCCTTGTAAATGCTTCTTTTTTATCTTCAAATTGGTCATAAAATTTCAAATATGCCTCACAACCAAAATCACATAAATGCATTAAGTTTTCAGGGACAATTGAGTAGTTCATGATTTTTTCGTCTTGTAAAAAAGAGTGCCAAATATTAGCGATTCCATATGTAGATATATGAAAAGTATGTTTTGTACATTCCAATTGTTTAATAAGATCTTCTTTTGTTTTTATATTTGCCATTTCTTTAATCCAACATTTAATTTCGATAATAGCACTATAGCATTAAAATATTTTTTTCTCGTTCCACCCTTTTTTGAGGTGGAATGCATACTAAAGTAAAAGCTCCATATAAACCAAAATCAATGCCCACCCATCACTTTTTGAATCTCTTGGGGTTTGTCATGGATACCAAAACGGTCAATTATGGTTTGAGTTGCTTCGTTTTGTCCTATGACATCAACATTTTTGCCTATATTGCGAAGTTTTATTACAGCTTTATCAAGTGCGTAAACTGCCGTAATATCCCAAAAGTGGGCATGTGTTACATCGATGATAACATTTTGCACGCTCTCTTTGAAGTCAAACTCATCGCTAAATCTATCTGAGGAGTTGAAGAAAATCTGACCGAAAAATTTATAGACTCGCGTGCTGCTAGAGAAATCAAGTGATTTTTCACAATACATAAAATGGCTTATTTTGTTTGCAAAGAAAAGAGATGCAAGCAAGACGCCGCTTAGTACGCCCAGTGCCAGATTGTGCGTTATGACGACTACTGCGGTTGTAACTATCATGACGATGTTTGTCGAGAGAGGCAGAGTTTTAAGCCCTTTAACGGATGGCCAGTTAAATGTTCCTATGGAGACCATAATCATAACAGAAACAAGTGCCGCCATCGGAATCATTTTAATCAAATCCGACATAAAAACTACCATGATAAGAAGCAACACCCCTGCGATGAGCGTTGAGAGACGACCACGACCGCCTGATTTTACATTGATGACCGATTGACCTATCATGGCACATCCTGCCATTCCGCCAATACATCCTGAAGCGATATTGGCGATTCCTTGACCTTTGGCTTCACGGTTTTTATCGCTGTCGGTATCCGTCATGTCATCAATAATCGTTGCAGTCATAAACGACTCAAGCAACCCGACTGCCGCTAATGCAGCGGAGTATGGAAAAATTATCGCAAGCGTTTCAAAATTTAGCGGTACTTGTGGCCACAAAAAGATTGGCAGAGTATCGGGCATAGAACCCATGTCGCCGACCGTGCGGACATCTATGCCCATTGCCGTAACGACGACGGTTAAAAATATAATCGTCACAAGCGGAGATGGAATAAGTTTCCCGATAGCAGGGATATAAGGAAAAAGATAGATGATTCCAAGACCTGCGGCAGTTAGAGCATAGACATGCCAAGAAACATTTGTCAGTTCAGGCAGCTGCGCCATAAAAATCAAAATAGCCAGTGCATTTACAAACCCGACAACAACCGTCCGAGAGACAAAACTCATAAGAACGCCGAGCTTCAAATAACCCGCTAAAATCTGCAACATTCCCGTAAGAATAGTTGCAGCGAGAAGATACTCCAGTCCATGCTCTTTAACAAGCGTTACCATAAGAAGCGCCATAGCTCCCGTAGCTGCCGATATCATCCCTGAGCGACCGCCGACAAATGCGATAACGGTAGCAATACAAAATGAGGCATAAAGCCCGACTTTTGGATCTACTCCTGCAATGATAGAAAAGGCGATTGCTTCAGGAATAAGTGCGAGTGCAACGACGATTCCGGCGAGAATATCGCCTCTGATATTGCCGAACCACTCCTCTTTTGTAGACATCAATAACATAAAATCTCCTAATTTGCGGATTGTACTTTAATAATACTTTAAGGTTGCTTTGTGAATATATCGCTTTTTAATGGCATTTATTAGCTGAGTTTGTATAAAATACATTAAAAATTTGCAAAAAAAGGAGATTTTATGGAAGAAACGGTTGAAGATTTAGAAGAAGAACTGCAAAAAGCACTTGCCCAGATAGACACTATTGCGGCAAAAGTTCAAAGAAAAGAGCTTGATACTTTTGAGGGTTTTATGGAGAGTGAAAAGTATAAAAACAGAGTCGTCGAGATAGGGTATAAACTTAAAGAGCTGGGTGTAGATATAACAACTATTTCGGATTATAATTAACGAACCTCTTTTTTACTTACCTTGTAAATAAAGCTAAAAACCTCCGCAACTACTTTATAAAGCGCTTCTGGAACTTCTTTGTCAAGTTCCACTTTTGATAGAAGCTCTATAAGGTCCTCATCTTTTCTTATGGGGAGGTTGTGAAGTTCCGCTATCTTGATGATATTTTCAGCAGTCTGCCCCTCTCCCTTGGCAACAACTCTAGGCGCTCTCTCTTTGGTAGCGTCGTATCTTAGAGCGGCGGCTTTTTTCATGCTTTTACCTCAAATCCCAGTTGAATATCGTTGCTTTGGTTATCATAGGGAGAACTTTTTTTGACCGCTTCAAAGAGTCGTATTTCTCTTGGAGTTATTTGAGACTCGATGAGAGCCGAACGAAGAAGATGGATGTTCTCTTTTATAATCTCTTTAAAATCATTGTTGTTTGAGTACATGTGAATATTTATCTGGTTTTTCTCATAAAGAGTAAGTTTTAGTTTAAACTCTCCGTACTCTTTTAGTTTGAGATCTATGTCGCAGTAGAACTTATCATCTTTATCTTTTTTAAGATTTATATTTCCCTCTTCAAGTCCATCCCATGAAAAAGGGAGATAGAGCGATGAGGAGTTAGAGAGATGCGAGGTAAGCTGATAGTAGTCGATTTGCAGCAGAAGTTTATCTACATGTTGTGAGATTTCAGCCTGATTTGGATGGGATGATTTGCTCAACTCTTCGCCTGCTTGAAGCAAAACCGCTTTTAAATCTTTTGACAATATCTCTCTTACATTCTCTTGGACTGAGAGCTTTTGGGGATCTTTAAAAGAAGAGAGTTTTAAAGCGACCTCCGAGAGCTCTTTTTGAAACGGCAGATCCTGCTTTATATCTTCAGATCTCTTTATAACCTCGTTAACCCCAAAAACAACTCTCTCGATGCTTTTTGAGAGCTGTTTTAAAACGGCTGTATCGTCTTTTGTAATTTGCAAAAGTAAGTCGTTTGAAGCCTCTTTAAGTATTGGTGTCGCAAGCAGCTCTTTAATCTTCTCACTTAGCATTTTTGCAACTGGAAAATCGCTTTTTGCGAGATTTTTCTCAAGACCTTGAAGAAGAGTTTTTAACTCAAGTTGAGGGTTTTGCACATTTTTTAGTTTGGACTCTAAAAAGACACCTGAGTTTTCAAATTTTTCCCTCAAAATCGGCTCGCTTATATCTTTCATCTCTAGGAGAAAATTTTTAAGCGTCGTCTCTATCGGAAGGGGATTTTTTTCAGATTTTAGAGTGCTAAGCAAATCTTTTATAGTGCCTGAAATATTGCCAAGTTCTTTTAATGTCGGATTGTTTTTTGCAAGATCTAAAAGAGTTTTGTCAGATGCAGAATTTTGCGAACTCTCTTTAAGAAGTGAATTCACGATAGACCCCAAATCTTTATCTTTTGATAAGGTTTCAAGCTCTTTTGGAGTTGCCTGTTGCAAAATCGTCGCCAAAGCCCTGTTTTTGTTAGGAACAATGATATCAAGCTGTTTGTTAAGCGATAAATTAATCATCCTAAAGTATAGCATTTATCAATAAAAATAGATCTATTTGGATTAATTTTTTTAGCTAGAAACGCATATATTAAAAACTGCCTTTACAGATTTTAATAGCTAAAATGCTATACTCTATCACTTAAAAATTTGCCACAGAAATATAAAAATATTATTATTTTGCTAATACAAATTATTAAATAAAGCATCATTAGGAAAGAGCTATGATAAAAGAAAATAAAATAGAACAAGACTTTATCGAGAAATTACAAGATTTAAAATATATTTATCGTCCAGATATTAGAGATAAAGATTCATTGGATCAAAATTTTCGGCAAAAATTTCAAGAACTAAACTATGTAAATTTAAGTGATGCTGAATTTGCAAGACTTTTAGACAGTATCATTACTGGTGATGTTTATGGCTCTGCAAAAATTCTAAGAGAAAAAAATAGTTTCACTAGAGATGATGGCACTCCACTTTACTATACATTGGTAAATATCAAAGATTGGTGCAAAAATAGTTTTGAAGTGATAAATCAACTTCGTATGAGTACCGATAATTCTCATCATCGTTATGATGTCATTTTACTTATAAATGGTGTTCCTGTGGTTCAAGTAGAGCTTAAAACTTTAGGGATTAGCCCAAGACGAGCAATGCAGCAAATCGTGGACTATAAAAATGATGTCGGTAATGGTTACACAAAAACGCTGCTCTCTTTTATCCAGCTTTTTGTCGTAAGTAATCAAACAAATACATGGTATTTTGCTAACAATAACAGCCGTCATTTTACTTTTGATGCAGATGAGAGATTTTTACCTATTTACAAATTTGCTGATCGTGATAACAATAAAATCATTCTATTAAATTCTTTTAGTGAACATTTTTTAAGTAAATGCGTTTTAGGCGAAATGATAAGCCGTTATATGGTTTTGGTTGCGACTGAGCAAAAACTTTTAATGATGCGACCGTATCAAATGTATGCAGTAAAAGCTATAGTTGAGTGTATCCACCAAAATTGTGGCAATGGTTATATTTGGCACACTACTGGAAGTGGTAAAACTCTTACATCATTTAAAGCTTCCACACTGCTAAAAGATAATCCCGACATAGAAAAGTGCCTTTTTGTAGTGGATAGAAAAGACCTCGATAGACAAACAAGAGAAGAATTTAACCGTTTTCAAGAAAATTGCGTGGAAGAAAACACAAACACCGACACACTTGTAAAAAGGCTACTCTCAACTGATTATGCTGATAAAGTTATAGTAACTACTATCCAAAAACTCGGACTTGCCCTTGATGATAACAATGCAAAAAATTATAAAGAAAAGCTAAAACCATTAAGCGATAAAAGAGTAGTTTTTATCTTTGATGAGTGCCACCGTTCGCAATTTGGAGAGAACCACAAAGCCATAAAAGGCTTTTTTCCAAATGCCCAGCTTTTTGGTTTTACAGGCACTCCGATATTTGAACAAAATGCAACTTATAAGCAAATAGATGAAGATGAGGCAAGTTTCAAAACAACGCTAGATATATTTCAAAGGGAACTCCACTCATACACTATCACAAATGCCATAGATGATGAAAATGTTTTGAGATTTCATATTGACTACTACAAACCTGATGCAAAAGTAAAAACAGGCGACAACATTACCAAAAAAGCAGTAGTTGAAGTTATTTTGGACAAACATGACTCAGCCACCGCAAATCGTAAATTTAATGCCGTATTTGCGACAGCATCAATCAATGAAGCGATAGAGTATCAAGCACTTTTTAAAACTATTCAAATTCAAAGAAAAGAGTCAAATGAAGAGTATAAATCTTTAAATATTGCTTGTGTATTTTCTCCACCAGCTGAGGGAAACAAAGACATCAAACAACTTCAAGAGGATTTGACCCAAGAAAAAGAAGATAATGAAGTAAATCCAAATGAGAAAAAAGAGGCTTTAAAAGCAATACTGCAAGATTACAACAACCAATTTGGCACAAACCACAATCTAGCAAACTTTGACCTCTACTATCAAGATATACAAAAACGCATCAAAGATCATAAATACCCAAATAAAGATTATCCGCATAAAAATAAAATCGATATTGTCATAGTCGTAGATATGCTTTTAACAGGCTTTGATTCACAATATTTAAATACCCTCTATGTAGATAAAAACCTAAAATATCATGGACTTATACAAGCCTTTTCAAGAACCAACAGAATCCTAAATGACACAAAACCTTATGGAAATATACTAGATTTTAGAGGACAACAAGATGCGGTAAATGAAGCAATCGCACTTTTTTCAGGTAAATCTACCAAACCAGCCAAAGAAGTATGGCTTGTGGATTCTGCCCCAGTTGTGATAGACAACTTACACAACGCCGTTGTTGCCCTTGATAAATTTATGACTTCACAAGGATTAGAAAACAAGCCCGAAGAGGTATCAAACCTTAAAGGCGATGAAGCAAGAGGTCAATTTATCAACCTTTTTAAAGAAGTACAAAGACTAAAAACTCAGCTAGACCAATACACAGATTTGAGTGATGAAAACAGAGAAACCATCGAGCAAATCATCCCACAAGATACTCTTAGATCATTTAAGGGAATGTATCTTGAAACAGCTACAAGACTAAGAGAAAAACAAGGAAAAAACACTGAATCATCAATAGACCAGCTTGATTTTGAATTTGTCCTTTTTGCTCATGCGTTGGTGGACTATGATTTTATCATGGGGCTTATAGCACGATACACCCAAACAACAAAAAAACAGAAGATGACCAAAGAAGAGCTTTTGGGCATCATAGAGAGTGATGCGAAGTTTGTCGATGAAAAAGAGGATATAAGAGCTTACATAGACACTTTAGCACTAGGATCTGGACTAAATGAAGAAGATATAAAAAATGGATTTAAAGAGTTTAAGGCAAAACTAACAGACGCTAGACTTGATGAAATAGCACACAAACACAGCATAGATAAAAAAGATTTTTCTAATTTTATAGAGCTTATTATGAGCAGAATGATTTTTGACGGGGAGTATTTGAGTGATTTACTCGCCCCTCAAGAACTCGGATGGAAAGCAAGAGCAAAAAAAGAACTTGAACTTATGGAAGATTTGATACCGCTACTTAAAAAACTAGCAGGTGAGCAAGAAATATCGGGGCTTAGTGCTTATGAGTGAGAATATGAAAAATAGCCCAAAGCTTAGATTTCCTGAGTTTGTGAATAATGGGGAGTGGGAAGAACAAGAATTAGGAAAACTTGGAAAATTTTTAGGAGGTGGTACACCTAGTAAATCTGTTGATGAATATTGGCATGGAACTATTCCATGGATTTCAAGCTCAGATATAAATGAAGATGATTTAAAAACAATATCAATTACAAGATTTATCAATGAAAAATCTGTTTTAGAGTCTGCTACAAAAATAGTTCCAAAAGAAAGTGTTCTATTTGTTTCAAGGGTTGGAACTGGAAAATTAGCAATTAATTCTATTGACTTATGTACTAGTCAAGATTTTACAAATTTTATTCCAATTCAAATATACAATTATTTTTTAGGTTATTATTTTCTTGCAAATAAATCTGCTCTCACATCATTAGACCAAGGCACATCTATTAAAGGATTTTCAAAAAGTGATTTGGAAAAATTTAAACTAACTTATCCAAAGAAAAAAGAAGAACAACAAAAAATCACCGATTGTTTGAGTTCGGTTGATTCTCTTATCTTTGCACAAAGTAAAAAAGTAGAGCTACTAAAAGAGCATAAAAAAGGACTCATGCAACAACTCTTCCCACAAGACGGAGAAGAAGTACCAAAGTTGCGATTTCCTGAGTTTGTGAATGGTGTGAAATGGGAAGAAGAAAAACTTAGCGAAATTTATACTTTTAAAGTCACTAACTCTTTTTCAAGAGATAAATTAAATTATGATAGTGGCTTAGTAAAAAATATACATTATGGTGATATTCATACTAAATTCTCAACTTTGTTTGATATTGAAAAAGAAAATGTACCATTTATAAATTCTTCAATTTCACTTGAAAAAACTAAAGATGATTGTTATTGCCAAGAAAGTGATATGATTTTTGCTGATGCTTCAGAAGATTTAGAAGATGTGGGTAAAAGTATAGAAATTGTAAATCTTAATAATGAAAAACTATTATCAGGATTACATACATTACAAGCTAGACAAAAAGAAAGTAAATTTATTACTGGATTTGGTGGCTATTTATTCAAATCAAACAAAATAAGAGCGCAAATAAAAAAAGAATCTCAAGGCACAAAAGTATTAAGTATTTCAGGTACTAGATTATCAAATATTGACATTTCATATCCAAAGAAAAAAGAAGAACAACAAAAAATCGCCGATTGCCTAAATTCAGTTGATGAACAAATTAGTTCTCAAAGCCAAAAACTCCAAACCCTCAAAGAGCATAAAAAAGCACTTATGCAACAGCTTTTTCCACATAATAAGGAGATTACAAATGAGTGAAATCATTGTGCCAAACATTGAAGAGAGTAAAATCGATAAATTGACAGCATTAAGCAAAGGATTACTTGGAATGGTTCCTTTTGCTGGTTCTATTTTATCTGAAATTATTGGAAATATTATTCCTAATCAGAGAATTGATAGGATTAGTGAATTTCTAAAAATTTTGGACAAAAAACTAAAAGATACTGGTAAAAATATATCCGAGTTAAGAGAGAAGATGGAAGAGGAAGGATATGTAAATCTGTTTGAAGAAGGTGTTTTTCAATCTGCAAGAGCTTCCTCAAAAGAGAGAAAAGAATATATTGCCTCTATTTTAATAAATGGCTTAGAAGATGAAGTATTAAATGATATACAAAAAAATATTTTCTTGAGTATCTTATCTCAACTAAATGATTTAGAAATAATCATTTTATATAGCTACACATACAAGGTTAGAGGAGATAAAGATTTTTTTGAAAAGCACCAAGATGTTTTAAGTGAACCTATCGCTCATTTTGGCGTTAGTCAAGAAGTTATTGACCAATCAACTATCTATAAAACTCACAGGGAAAAACTTGTTAATCTAAATCTCATAAATAAAAAATTTCCAAATATAAAAAAAGGCGAGATACCTGAGTTTGACAATAAAACAGGGATGATGAAAGCAAATGGATATGAATTGACATCACTTGGAAGATTGTTTTTAAAGTATATAGATTTACAAGATGAAATTTAGGAGGTAAAAAATGTCAAAAGGTAAAAATCAACATGTAGTAAAACATGAAAATGGATGGGCTGTAAAAGGTGCTGGAAATAGTAAAGCAACTAAAGTAACTCAAACGCAAAAAGAAGCTATAAAAATAGCTGAACAAATTGCAAAAAATCAAAAATCTGATACAAAAATACATGGTGAAGATGGGAAGATAAGAGCTGGTAATAGCTATGGCAATGATTCTTGTCCTCCAAGAGATAAGAAGTAAAAGTTAAAGGAAAAAAGTTGGCAAAATCTAACATAATCATCTACAACACCGCAGATGGCAAGGCTTCCGTTTCACTTCTTGCCAAAGACGGCACAGCGTGGATGAGTCAAGCCCAGATAGCCGAACTTTTTGCCACTTCTATTCCAAATATCAGCATGCACATATCAAACATATTTGAAGAGGGGGAGTTGGTACAAAATTCAGTTGTTAAGGATTACTTAACAACTGCCCGTGACGCCAAAAACTACTCCGTCGCCCATTATTCGTTAGAGATGATTTTAGCCATTGGTTTTAGAGTGCGAAGCAAAAGAGGGACACAGTTCCGCCAATGGGCAAATAAAAACTTGAGCGAGTACATGATAAAAGGTTTTGTGATGGATGATGAAAGACTCAAAAATCCTGACGGTAAGCCTGATTATTTTGATGACCTTTTGGCTCGCATCAGAGATATACGAGCATCAGAAAAACGATTTTATCAAAAGGTACGAGACCTTTTCATGCTGAGTAGTGATTATGATGCAAGTGATAAAACAACTCAACTTTTTTTTGCTCAAACCCAAAACAAACTTTTCTTTGCTATCACAGGACAAACTGCCGCTGAGATTATCACAAGCCGTGCTGATGCCACAACCCCAAATATGGCACTTACAAGTTTTCAAGGTTCAAAAGTAAGAAAACAAGATATATATACATCTAAAAATTATTTAACCGAAGATGAGCTTGATAGTTTAAATCGTTTTGTTGTTGTATTTTTAGAAACTGCAGAATTAAGAGCTAAAAATCGTCAAGATATTACAATGGATTTTTGGAGAGAAAATATCGACCGTATTATTGAGTTTAACGATAAAAAATTACTCAAAGGGCATGGAAGTATTAGCCACAATCAAATGGAAAAAATGGTTGAAAAAGTTTATGCAACTTTTGATGAAAAGCGAAAAAAACAAGAAGCTATCGAAGCAGATCATCAAGACATGGAAGAACTAAAACAGATTGAAGAGAAGGTTAAAAAAAGATTATGAGCGAAAAAGAACTAAGACAACTAGGCGCAACACTTTGGGAAATAGCAAATGATTTAAGAGGGGCAATGAATGCCGATGATTTTAGAGATTATATGCTCTCATTTATCTTTTTGCGATACCTCTCAGACAACTATGAAAATGCAGTGAAAAAAGAGCTAGGGAGTGACTATCCTGATAATTTAGGTCTTTGGTACGATGCGAACAAAGAAGACATAGTAGAGTTTGAAAAACAGATGAGAAGAAAAGTGCATTATGTGGTTAAGCCTGAATTTTTATGGAGTGCCATAGCAGAGATGGCTCGTACTCAAAACGGTGAGCTATTGCACACATTGCAAGATGGGTTTAAATATATAGAAAATGAATCTTTTGAGAGTAGTTTTTTAGGACTATTTTCGGAGATAAATCTTGACTCTGAAAAATTAGGAAAAAATTACACCGCAAGAAATGAAATGCTTTGTAAAATCATCCAAAAGATAGCAGAAGGTATCGCTAAGTTTTCAACCAATACAGATATTTTGGGCGATGCTTATGAGTATTTGATTGGTCAATTTGCAGCAGGAAGCGGTAAGAGTGCAGGAGAGTTTTATACCCCTCAACAAATATCAGATATATTGTCCCAAATAGTAACCCTTGATAGTCAAGATCCAAGTAGCGGTAAAAAGAAAAAGTTAGACAAAGTTTTTGACTTTGCTTGTGGTTCTGGTTCATTACTTCTCAATGTAAGAAAACAACTCGGCTCCCACGGTATCGGTAAGATTTACGGGCAAGAAAAAAACATCACCACTTACAACTTAGCTAGAATGAATATGTTGCTTCACGGTATGAAAGATAGTGAAGTAGAAATCCATCATGGCGATTCACTTCTAAATGATTGGGAAATGCTTAGAGAAACAAATCCAGCAAAACAGATGAAATTTGATGCAATAGTGGCAAATCCACCTTTTAGTCTTAGATGGGAACCAAACGAGGCAATGGGGGAAGATTTTAGATTTAAAAATTATGGTTTAGCTCCAAAATCAGCCGCTGATTTTGCTTTTTTACTTCATGGCTTTCATTTTTTAGGCGCAGAAGGGACAATGGCTATCATCTTGCCTCATGGAGTGCTATTTCGTGGTGGAGCAGAAGAGAGAATCAGAACAAAACTTTTAAGAGATGGAAATATCGATACAGTCATAGGACTGCCATCAAATCTATTTTTTTCAACAGGTATTCCCGTGTGTATTTTGGTGCTCAAAAAATGTAAAAAGAGTGATGATGTACTTTTTATCAATGCGAGTGAGCATTTTGAAAAGGGGAAACGACAAAATAAGCTACTCCCTGAAAATATCCAAAAAATAGTTGAAACTTATCAATATAGAAAAGAAGAAGATAGATATAGCCGTCGTGTTTCAATGCAAGAGATAGAAAAAAATGAGTTTAATCTCAATATTTCAAGATATATAAGCACCTCTACCGCCGATAAAGAGATAGATTTACAAGAGGTGCATAAAAATCTTGTAGAGATAGAAAAAGATATAACCAAATACACTAAAGAGCATAATGAGTTTTTAAAAGAACTTGGGTTATCCCTTTTACCTTTAGCTAGTAAATAGACGAAAACAACGCTGCAAGTGTTACCGATTTGTTACTCTATTTGATTTATTGTTACGGATGGGTAAAGAATTTTAACGCTTTTGGTTCTGTTCTTTACTACACAAAATAAGGAGCATATCATGACTGTAAGTTCTAATTATAGCGCTTATACATCATACAATTCGGCTGCGACCTCTTCGACTGCACAAAAATCAAAACCCGATTTTGAAACAATTGCTGCAGAGGTAATGAGTTCGTTAGATAGTGACGGAAGCGGAAGTATCGATTCTACTGAATTTGCGTCCGCTTTGCAATCAGATTCGAGTGCAGATATTTTTGCACGTATTGATACCGACAGCGACGGTTCAATGAGCAGTGAAGAGTTTATGGCGGCACTTGAAGCGTCTAAGCCTGAACATCCCGAGGGAGCTAAAGAGATGGGCTCAATGCCGCCACCGCCACCGCCGCCATCAGGAGGAGGAAATGAGTCAGAGAGTGATTCGCAGAGTCAAACTTACTCTGCATTAGATACTAACCAAGACGGAACAGTCTCTCTTGAAGAGTTGCTCTCAGGAGCACAGGAGAAGTCTGCGGACTCTAGCAGCGCATCAAGCAGTACATCTTCGGAAGATAAATTTTCTAAGTTGAAAACTGCTATGCTTGAGAGTATTCTCTCCTACTATAGTTCAAATTCAAGTTCATCTTCAAACAGCACTTCCGCACTCAACTTAAGTGCATAAGACTACATGCCCATTTTGGGCATGTTACTTTTTATTTACTCCTAAACCGATAGAATTCTCGACATGTTGAAACTACTGATGATAGAAGATGATAAAGAGTTGGCACAATTGTTACAAAAGCGTCTGCTCAAAGATGCACTTGAGGTGACGATAGCCTTAACGCCGCTTGAGGGTTTAGAGCTTTTTCAAAATCAAAAGTTTGATTTGTTGATTCTTGACCTCTCGCTGCCTCAGATGGACGGACTTACAATCTGCCGTCTTATCCGCAAAGAGAGTTCTATTCCCATTATTATCTCTTCGGCACGCTCAAGCATAGAGGATAAAAAGACGGCATTTGATTATGGGGCGGATGATTATCTTCCAAAACCGTATAATCCAGATGAGCTGATATTTCGCATTGATGCGATTATGAGACGTACTAACCCTGAAATCTCTAAAACAAATGCGCCTTTTGATATAGACGAGGGCGGACATGAGATTATGAAAAACTCGTTGCCTCTGCGTATAACCCCTGCCGAGTACGAGATACTCTCCTATATGATTCAAAAAGCAAGAACGGTTATCTCTCGTGAAGAACTCTTAATGAATATCGGCTCTATAAAGTATGAAAGTTCTCTAAAAAGCATAGATGTGATTATGGGTAGAATCCGCCAAAAGATAGGTGATGACCCAAAAAATCCCCGATACATTCTCTCTGTACGAGGTATAGGATATAAATTTGTCAATCAATAAACACTCTGTGCTTACCATCATAAGCCTCTTTTTTCTTTTTATCTTTACTCTTATAAATGCTCTTTTTTGGGTTGCTCTACAGTACACTCAAAAGCGTCATGAAGAAGAGCAGCTAAGACGATTTTTTCTCGCCGAGAGGGTTATACATGAGAGAGATGAGACGACTTTGAAACATCTTATGATACGACCATCTTTGATACCGTCTGCAACTTTGCTTGAAAAAGGGGAGGTAATTATCGAACTCCCTTTTGCAAAAATGCTAGAGTATGAGGGAAAAACTTTTTTTATACACCTTCCGCCGCCAAAACCGCCTTTTGGTTTTAAAGAGCCTCATCCTGATTTTATGCCGCCTAGCTTTAGAGATATAGAAGTGCTTGAAGATGTTTTGGAGCAGGAATCTCTTTTACTTTGGGCGATAGTAGCAGGAATTGATACGCTTATCTTAATATTTTTTGCATATCTGTTTAGAAAACTGCTTCCTCTCTATCGTCTTAAAAATGCCATCCGTCTGTTTAAAGACGGAGATATTTCTTTGGATGCACCCTCAAACGGCAAAGATGAAATCTCCGAAGTTACAAAAGAATTCAATTTTGTACTGGAAAAAATTGCATCAATGAGAGAAGCTCGAAGCCTCTTTTTGCGTAACGTTCTTCATGAGCTTAAAACGCCGATTATGAAAGGGTCTTTAACATGTGAGTCTCTTGAACCAAGCCATGAGCAAGAGAGGCTGGGTAGAATATTTGCTAGAATGAACTATCTTCTTGATGAGTTTGCAAAGATAGAACGCTTCAGCAGCGGAGCATGGAGCTTGAACCGTGTGGAGTACCGTTTTGTCGATATTCTTGATCATGTGTATGATTTACTGCTGTGTGATAGAGATACTTTTACTCTCAAAGGAGAGGAGTCTGGGCTGATAGTTTTGGTTGATTTTGAGCTCTTTGCCATTGCCCTTAAAAATCTGCTGGATAATGCCCTAAAGTACGGCAGAGGAAAACCGACGGTGGTTATATCTGAACATTTTATTGAGATTTGTAGCCTCGGCGATGAGATGTCAGAGGCAAAGAGAGATTTTTCAAAGCCATTTAACCGTGCTTATGAAGGTTCATCCACAGGGCTGGGGTTAGGGCTGTATCTTACAAACTCAATAGTACAAAAACATGGCTTTATGCTTAAATACTCTTATCAAGATGAGTCAAATTGTTTTGAGATTTGTTTATAATTTTAAATAAAAGAGGCTATATTACAGTTATGAAAACAGAAACTAAATTTTATTTCACTATGCTTTTGCTCATTGGCACGGTTCTAAATGCACAAGACGTTCAGCTGCTCTCAGATGAGAAACAAAATCTTCTGCATCAACAGCAAAAACAGTATGAAGCAGAGCATGAAAAACTGCGAGACAACTGGATAGCACCGCTCAACCTTGGGGCTTCTTACGGGTATGACAAGAGCGCAAACGATACACATGGCGACATGAAAAAAATCTCGGCTTCCATCTCTCAGGATATTTTTCGCTCAGGCGGGATTACATATCAGATAAACTATGCCGATGCAAAAAAGAGAGCTGACGAGATAGGGCTTACTCAGCAGATTGCCGCTTTAAACGAAGAGCTATTTAGGGCACTTCTGAACTACAAAAAAAACCATTATGAGTTGGAGCAAAGTGGTAAAAAACTTGCCAACTACGATATTGAGATTTTTATAAAACGACAGCTTTATGATGCAGGAAAAGTAGATATTACCGAGCTTAACAGTGCGCTTATGAGTAAAAGCAGTGAACAGAAAAATTATATTTCGCTTGAGTATGCCATGGCAAAAGCCAGACTCGATATCTCAAAACTCAGTGATATAGATCCTGATGTTTATCCTCTTTACTCTTTTGAACTAGTTGAGGAGAGAGAGTATCTTCAAAACAGTTTTGACTTGCGTTATGCCCGTGCCCAAAGCCAAACTTATGAGCATCTCTACGGCGTGACAAAGAGCAGCTATCTTCCCTCCATCGCACTAAATGGCTCTCTTGGGTATCAAAATTATGACTCAAAAGAATATTTAGGCGGATATAACGGTGATTTTTACAGTGCCGGAATTTCCATCAATCTTCCGCTTTCCTATAACGCTTCTGCCGCTAAAGAGGAGGCAAAAGCACTCTACTTAAAACAAACCGCCGATACACAAGACAAAGAACGCATCATGAGAGCATCTTACATGCAATCTATCGAACTTATAAAGAGTTACAGTCGTTATATAGACATTACCTCAAAAAATCTCTCTCTTTATGATGAGCTTATAAGTGTTATCCAAGCAGGCGTAGAGTCCGGTTATAAGACCGGTTATGATTTGCAAACCCTGAAAAACTCCAAAGCGATTGAGGAGTACACTATTAAGATAAATGAGATAAACATACAGCTTGAACTCTCAAAACTGCATTTTGCCACGGGCGCAAACAAGGAGACAAAATGATTCCATCAACAGAGGCTATACAAAAAACACTCTCACAAGGCTCTAAAAAGTCTTCTAAAAAATATATTTGGATAGCAGTTTTCTTGCTTCTTCTTTTAGGCGGAGGCATATATTATAAATTTTATAGCAAAAAAGATATCGTCTCTTATCAAAGTGCGCTTGTTGAATTAAAGAACCTCACGACAACCGTATCTGCAACGGGAAATCTTGAACCGACAAACAGCGTTGATGTGGGAATCGAAGTCTCTGGAACTATCCGTGAAGTTTTGGTTGATTTTAACAGCCGTGTAAAAGTCGGACAAATTATGGCAAAACTCGATACTACCCGTCTCGGTTCTTCCGTTGCAAGTTCAAAAGCGGCTCTTACTAGATATAAAGCAAATGTGGCAGAAGCAAAAGCATCTCTGATATATGCCCAGAGCGAGTGGGAGCGAGTGGATAAAATGTACACTTCAACAGGCGGCAACTATCCCTCAAAAAAAGAGTTGGATGAGGCTCTCTCTTTGATGGATAGAGCCAAAGCTCTACATGATGCGGCAGTGGCTCAAATAAAACAGGCATCTGCAGAACTGGTGGCAAATGAAGACAATCTGCATAAAGCTATTGTCGTCTCTCCCATAAACGGCATTGTCTTAGAGCGTAAGGTTGAGCCGGGGCAAACGGTAGCCGCTACTATGCAGACTCCGATTCTTTTTAAAATGGCTGAAGATTTGACAAAAATGCGTGTAATTTTGAGTGTGGATGAAGCTGATATCGGCGAGGTGCAAGAAGGGCAAAAAGTTCAATTTACAGTCGATGCTTATGCCGATAAAAAATTTAGCGGCACAATTACACAAGTTCGCCTAAACTCTGAAATAATCAACGGAGTCGTGACTTATGATGCGGTTGTTGAGGTTGACAACAGCAACTTATTGTTGCGTCCGGGAATGACAGTCTCAGCTTCCATCACTACTGGAGTTTTACAAAATGTGCTTTGCGTACCTAATGCGGCTCTTCGTTTTACACCACAAGAGAGCCAAAAACAGAGCGAAAAAAAGGTGAAAGAGTCTGCACAAACATCACATGTATGGATATTGCAAGAAAATAAACCTCTAAAAGTAGCACTAAAGGGTGGAAAAAGCGACGGTGCATTTACAGTTGTTAGCGAATCGACTTTAAAGGTCGGCGATAGCGTGATTATCGGAATAAACAAACCATGATGCAAGAGATGAAGAGGTCTGTTATCGAACTCCATGAAGTCGTTAAATCCTACGGAGAGAAAGAGGCTGCAACCTATGCTCTAAGAGGCGTAAATCTAAAGATTACACAAGGGGAGTTTGTAGCGATTATGGGTCCAAGCGGTTCGGGAAAATCCACCGCTATGAATATTATTGGCTGTCTTGATACTCTTAGCAGCGGTAGCTATCTCTTCGGTGGAGTCGATGTGGGAAATCTTTCGCTTGATGAACGTACGCTTCTTCGTCGCAACTACATCGGTTTTATTTTTCAGGGATTCAATCTGCTGGGTAAAACGACTGCAATTGAAAATGTCGAACTGCCTCTTCTTTACCGAGGATTTCCTGCCCACAAAAGACATGAAATGGCGATGGAAGCTTTAAAAAGCGTTGGATTGGAAGATGTGGCACATCACACGCCGGGGGAACTATCAGGCGGACAGCAACAGCGTGTTGCCATCGCACGGGCGATTGTAACTGATCCGTTTATTCTCTTGGCAGATGAGCCGACTGGAAATCTTGATACCGCTAAAAGTATAGAAATTATGAACCTGTTGCAGTCGTTTAACAGAGATAAGGGGATAACGATTATCATGGTAACCCATGAAAATGAGATGGCGGCATACGCTTCTAGGATAATCCGTTTTCGTGACGGCGGAATTGATAAAACTTATGAAGAGAAGATAACCACATGATTTGGAACGCTTTTTTACTCGCACTTAGAGAAATCCGCAGAAGTGCCATGAGATCTGTGCTGACAACACTTGGAATCGTTATCGGAATAGCGTCTGTTATAGCCATGGTGATGCTAGGCGATGCAACTACCGCCTATGTGACTCAGAGCATATCGAAACTTGGTACGAATATGCTCATGGTAATTCCCGGGCAAGAACGTAAAGGACCACCGAGTAGCAACCTTACGGCAAAACGATTTACACACAGCGATGTCGAGGCGATAAAAAAGGAGATAGGAAATATTCGCGGTGCAGCACCTGTGAGATCAAGCACTGTTCATGCGGTATACGGCAATCAAAACTACTCGACAACGGTTGAAGGTAGCGATAACGACTATTTCATCGTAAAAGATTGGGTTTTTGCATCCGGTAGAAATTTTAGCGAGGCTGAACTTCGAGGCGGGAAAGCGGTATGTGTTATCGGGGAGAGTGTAAAAAAAGAGCTTTACGTAGAGCAAAATCCGATAGGAACTTCGCTGCGGTTGGAAAACTTTTCTTGCGAAGTTATAGGACTGCTTGAGTCCAAAGGTGCGGCGATGTTTGGGATGGATCAAGATGATATTATAGTTACCCCGATTCGGATGTTTCAACGTCGTATCAGCGGAAATCAGGATATTGCCAGAATTATGATTTCGGCGAATACTTCATCGGTAATAGAAGATGTAAAATCCTCTACAACACTTCTTATGCAAGAACGCCGCCGCATTTCTCTTAATGAAGATAATGATTTTCATGTACATGATATGCGAGAGATGGTTCAAACCCTTTCATCCACAACCCAAATGCTAACTATTTTACTAGGTGCGGTTGCGGCTATCAGTCTGCTTGTAGGCGGAATAGGGATTATGAATATTATGCTTGTTTCAGTAACGGAGCGAACTCGTGAAATCGGTATACGCCTTGCAATCGGTGCGATGGAGCGGGAGGTTTTACTTCAGTTCTTAGTAGAGGCGATAGTTCTTGCTTCACTTGGCGGAATCATCGGCATAGTTTTGGGGGTAAGCGTGGGAGTCGGAATCAGTCTCTTCTTTAATCTTCCTCTGATTTTTAACACATTTATCGTTATCGTTGCTTTTTTATTTTCTACTTTTGTAGGAGTAGTTTTTGGCTATTTTCCTGCACGCAAAGCGGCGCGTTTAAATCCTATAGATGCATTGAGACATGAGTAAATAACTGATTTTTAACGAAAATTTTTAGTGGAATGATTGTCTTAGAAGTACTTCTCCCCAGATACCTGCGGCACATAACACATTAAGGCGTGCTGCTGTATTCCTACCCTGACACAGTACCTCAAAGCACCATTGCACAGGTCTAAAGAGAAGCGACGGAATTATAGCTAAAAAAGCTAAAATAATAAAGGGCTAGTGTGAAATTGTCCCTATTATACTCTTGATGGCATCAAAATATATCTCATACTCAAAATCACTTTTTTGCGCACTAGCTGCAAACTCCATCTCTTTCGTCATCTCATATATTTCAGTAAACTTAAGATTCCCAGCACTTCCTTTTATAGCATGTGCGTTTAATCTTATTTTCTCATAGTCTCTTGTTGAAATAGACTCTTCCAATACATCTAAAATCTGTTTGGACTCTTCTATAAAGCTTGTAATTAGCATCGGAATATGCTTTGATTTAAGTCCTATAGATGCTGCCATCTCTTCATGGTTGATGCTTGAATAGTCTACATTTAAAATAGGCATATTAAGACTCCCATGGCTCTTTTTCTTAGAAAGATTTTATCATAATCAGAAGTTTGAATTTTGGGATAACCAAGAAAAAACTATGAACAAATATCAAAGTTTCCCAGTGACCTCTCTTTAGTTGAGTTTAAAAAGTCAATATTTTTTTTAAGCTGTATCATCGTTTGTTTTGTTTCATCTTTTAGCTCATGAAGAAGCTTCGAAGCTTCAGCTAAAAGATACATTGCACTATTGGCATCCTCAACACGGTCAAATTTTAGCGGAACACTTACCAATTCATCTATCTTTTGTGTATCTTTTTCAATAATAGCGATTTGCAACTCTTTGAGCCACATTAGTTTGACTCTCTCCATGCTTCTGTAAGAGATTTGAACACTTTGCTTACTTCATCAAGTTTACTCTCATCATTATGAAGATTGGCAAGAGTTAAAAGTTGAATTTGATACGTGTAAAGTCCATCAAGATAAAGAGAGATATCTCCCTGAGACTTGTCAAGTATATTGATTAACTCTGTAATTATTGCCGTTGAACGGTTTATCCAATAAACTCTCTTCTCAACGTTACCGTCTTTTATGGCTTTTTTTGCTTGAGCATTAAAACGAAGTACACCTTCATATAGCATTTCTATTAGTTTTGTCGGAGATTCTATACCTACATTATTTTGTGAATAAATATTATGAGCCACATTTCCATACATGTTAAATCCTTTTTTCTCTTTTATCAATTTTCATTGAGGGTATATCGACAGAAATCTCATTTCTTTAACTAAAAAAGATAAAAATATAGCTATTTCAAAGTATTTAAATTATAATTGCATTTAGCCGATTTAGCTGTATTACATATAAAAAGGGTTTTAAAAAACCTTAAACTTAAAGGATTTGAAATGGCTGGAGAAATTAGTTCATTAGGAATCGGCTCAAATGTTTTAACTGCGGATGTTATAGATAAGCTCAAGGCTAATGATGTGGCTAATACCATCACACCTATAGATACGAAGATTACTTTAAACAAACAAAAACAAGAAGCCAATACTTTACTTACATCGCTGATGAAAACTCTTAAAACAAACTCTGCTAATATGGCTGATGATTTGATTTTTGAAAACAAAAGCGTAGATATCAGCGGAACGCTTGGCGCAACGATAACAAAAGGTGCGAATGTTGAGTCTTTTTCTCTTGAAACAATTGCGCTTGCAAAAAAAGATATAACAAAATTAGGCGCCGTTGCAGATAAGACTGTACCCATTGCCACAGGTGCGGGGGTTTTAAAAATAAATAGTTATGAGATTGCATACACTGCAACAACTACACTGGAAGAGCTTACTCAAGCTATAACCGACAAAGCCGGAAGCACTGTTTCTGCATCAATTCTTAAAACCGCTGAAGGGGCTTATAACCTAGTTATATCATCTAAAGAGACCGGTACAGCACAGGCTTTAACCATATCGGACAGCGATGGCTCCGGAGGGGTTGGTTTTTTAAACGCAGCATTATTTACTGCGTATGATGAAACAACTAATCCGACAGGCTATGTAAAAACACAAACGGCTTCCGATGCTTCATTTAAGTTCAACGGTATAGCGACAACAAGATCAACAAATAACATAACAGATTTGGTTTATGGTCTAAATCTGACACTAAAAAAAGAGGGTGACACATCAAATGTTACGATAACTAGTGATTTTAGTGCCATTACAAAAGAGGTTCAGTCATTTGTTGATAACTACAATAAGTTAACGACAAATCTATATGATTCAACAACCACAAATAAAGAAAAAGGCACAGCCGGCGTGTTCAATAGCGATACTTTCATAAAATCCATATCAAGGGATTTAAACAAGAGTATAACTGCCGTTAATACTTCCGGGGAATCATTAACCAGCTATGGAATAACAATAGACAAAACAGGAAAAATGCTTTTTGATAAAACTATTTTAGATGGAAAATTAAGTGATGATTCAGAAGCGGTTAAACTTTTCTTTTCAGGAGGAGTAAATAGCAGCGGAACTGAAGTAACTGGAATTTTTGACTCTTTTGATACAAAACTTGAAAATTATACCGCTTCGAGTAAAACTTTAAGTAATTTTGAAAAAAGCCTAAAAACAGAGGCAACAAGTTTAACAAAAAACAAAACAACGGCACAAGCTTCACTTGATGCTCGTTATGAGACAATGACCAAAAAATTTGCCGCTTATGATTCAATGATAAGCAAGATAAATACACAATTTTCATCACTGCAAATGATGATAGATGCAGCGGCAAATTCTGATAGTTAAGTAGCGCTTATATCTTAATGGTATTCTTTTTGCTTAAAGCCTTGTAATACAAATTAGGATTTCAAATGTTTAATGAAAAAAATATACTTATTACCGGCGGAACGGGAAGTTTTGGAAAAAAATATACGGAACTTCTTTTAAAAAAATACAAACCGAATAAGATAATTATTTATTCACGAGATGAACTCAAACAGTATGAGATGGCTCAAGTTTTTGACGATGAGTGTATGAGGTATTTTATAGGTGATGTAAGAGATGAAAAAAGACTCCTAAAAGCTATGAGAGGAGTTGATTTTGTCATACATGCCGCAGCTCTAAAACATGTGCCTATTGCCGAGTATAATCCTATGGAGTGCATCAAAACAAATATTATGGGCGCGCAAAATGTTATAGACGCCGCACTTGAGGCACATGTACAAAAAGTAATAGCCCTCTCAACCGATAAAGCTGCAAATCCGGTAAATCTTTACGGTGCGACAAAACTGGCGAGTGATAAGCTTTTTGTTGCGGCAAATAACCTAACGGGCGATAGCGAGACAAAATTTTCAGTTGTTAGATATGGCAATGTCATAGGATCTCGCGGTTCAGTCGTACCGTTTTTTCAAAAACTCATACATGAGGGTGCAAAAGAGCTTCCTATTACTGATGAGAGAATGACGCGGTTTTTGATTACGCTTGAAGACGGTGTAGAGTTTGTTCTTAAAAATTTCGAGCGAATGCAAGGCGGAGAGATTTTTGTTCCAAAAATCCCATCTATGAAAATAACCGAACTGGCGCATGCAGTAGCTCCGGATCTACCGCATAAGATAATAGGAATTCGTCCCGGAGAAAAGCTACATGAGATTATGTGCCCATCTGATGACAGCCATCTGACGCTTGAATTTCATGACCACTATGTCATAAAACCGACAATACAATTTACGCAAAGAAGTGATTTCTCTAAAAATGCTATCGGAGAAGTCGGAGAGAGTGTGTCTCAAGGATTTGAGTACAACTCAGGCAATAACACAGAGTGGCTCACATGTGAAGCACTGCTTGAAAAAATAAAATTAACAGATAGCCACTAATGATTCCATACTCCACTCAACTAATTGAGCAAGATGACATTGATGCAGTTGTAGAGGTTTTAAAGAGTCCGTTCTTGACTCAAGGTGCAAAAGTTGAAGAGTTTGAAAAAGCACTTTGTAGCTACACTGGCTCAAAACATGCGGTAGTTTTCAACTCTGCGACATCCGCACTTTTGGGTGCATATACTGTTTGTGAGATAAAAAAAGATGATGAGATAATCACGACTCCCATCAGTTTTGTAGCAACTTCAAATATGTTTATCTCTCTGGGTGCAAAACCCATTTGGTGCGATATAAAACTTGATGGAAATATGGATGAGAGGCTTCTTGAGAAGCTTATAACTCCTCGCACAAAAGCGATTGTAGGTGTTGATTTTGCAGGAAAACCGCTTGAGTTTTCAAAGATAAGAGAGATAGCAAACAAACACAATCTTCTCTTTATAGATGATGCTTCTCATGCATTAGGCTCAAGTGTAGAAGGACAAAAAGTAGGCTCTCTGTCCGATATGACTATACTAAGTTTTCATGCCATCAAACCCATAACCACAGGTGAGGGCGGAGCAGTTTTAACCGACAGTGATGAGTGGGCTGCAAAACTCAGGCTTTTTCGCTCACACGGCATGGTTAAAAAAGAGTTATGGAGTTCCGACATGGTAAGTTTAGGGCATAACTTTAGACTAACAGAAATCGCCGCAGCTCTGGGGATTAGTCAGCTCAAAAAATTGGATAGTTTTGTAAAAACACGAAATGAAATCGCCGCTTACTACGATGAGAGGTTTAAGGACGAAAAACTTTTTATCACTCAAAAAATCCCATCAAATACACTTAGCGCAAGACATCTCTATCCAATCATTCTAAACTCTGAACTTCAATGCGCAAAAGAAGATATCTTTAAAGAGCTTCAAGCAAGAGGTTTAGGTGTTCAAGTTCATTACAAACCGATATACCAAAACAGCTTTTATAAAGAGCATTTTGGTGATATCTCATTGCAAGTTGCAGATGATTTTTACAAAAGCGAAATTTCGATTCCATGTCATCAAAAGATGACACAAGAAGATGCTTCGTTTGTTGCGGATACTTTTTTAGAAGTATTGGGTAAGTATTCACATAGAGGAAGCTGTTTTTAATGAAAGAAAAATGCATAGCCATTATCCCAGCACGCGGCGGAAGCAAGCGAATTCCTCGTAAAAATATCAAACTCTTTCATGGCAAGCCGCTTATTGCCTACTCCATAGAAGCAGCACTGAAATCAGAGCTTTTTGATAAAGTCATAGTTACAACGGACGATGAAGAGATAGCCTCTATTGCCAAAAAGTACGGTGCGGATGTTCCGTTTATAAGACCTAAAGAGCTAAGTGACGATTTTACAAATACAAAAGATGTGATTGACCATGCACTAAAGTACTTCCAAGAGAGAGGCGAGAGATATGAGTATGAGTGCACTATTTACGCTACCGCTCCACTTTTGCAGCCGAAGTATCTCATGGAGGGATTTGTAGCACTTAAAAACTCAGATGCCATCAATGCTTTTTCTGCGACTACTATGCCTTTTCCGATTCAAAGAACATTTAAAGTCGACAAAAACGGCAGATGTGAGATGTTTTGGCCGCAAAACTACCAAACAAGAAGTCAAGATTTAGAAGAAGCCTACCAAGATGCAGGGCAGTTTTACTGGACAAAACTGGACAAAACATCAAATGAGATAATGTTCGGCAAAGATAGCATTCCCATCATCTTACCTCGTCATTTAGTTCAAGATATTGACACGCTTGAAGACTGGGAGAGAGCGGAGTTTATGTACAAAGCAGTGCTCTCTACCCAATGAAAAACATACTCATAAGAGCTGATTCATCAAGCATCATTGGCACAGGTCATGTAATGCGTGATTTAGTTCTTGCTAAAGAGTTTAATGGTGATAATGTCACTTTCGCCTCACAAGATTTAGAGGGAAATATAAACCATAAAATCATAGAATCAGGTTATAAATTAGATTTTTTAAAAAGCAACGAGATAGAAGAGTTGTCAAATCTTATCAAAAAAGAGTCTATTGAACTCATTGTTATCGACTGTTATGCCATTGATGCAGAGTATGAAAAAGAGCTAAAAATACAAAACCCGACACTCAAAATCCTCTCTCTTGATGACACATACGAAAAACATCACTGCGATATACTTTTAAATCATAACATTTACGCTGATGCAAAAAAATACAAAAACTTAGTTCCAAAGAGTTGTGAGCTTAGATGCGGAGAAAAATTTACTCTTATCAGGGATGAGTTTATACGAGAAAAAGCCAAAAAGCCCTACAAATCAAAAGAGAAGAAGATAAGAGTTTTTCTGGCAATGGGTGGAGCGGATACGCAAAACTTAAACCCAAAGATACTAAAAGTTCTCAAAAAATTTAACCATATAGCTGTACATGTAGTAACAACAACAGCAAACAAAAACCTCAAAGAACTAAAAAAATACATCAAAAATAAAAAGTGGGTAACGCTACATGTAAATACAAACAAAATGGCAAAACTCTTAAGAAAAAGTGACTTTGCCATCATCACTCCAAGCGTAACTGCAAATGAAGTCTGCTTTATGCAAAAACCTTTTATAGCAATAAAAACGGCAGACAACCAAAAGTACATGTATAAATTTTTGAAGAAAAACGGCTACGATGTAATGAACAAGTTTAATACCAAAAAACTATCTTGCTATCTGCTTACTCTCAAACCTAACAATGACTAATATTAAACTTCTAAATTTTACAGAGCTATCTTATGAGCTGACTTTAATGGTTTTATCATGGAGAAACCATGAAAAGGTTAGAAAATATATGCTTAGTCAAGACGAGATATCTCTAAAGAACCACCTTGATTTTATTGAATACCTCAAAACTACGAAAGAAAAATTATACTTTTTGGTAGAGCAAAATGATGATTTCATAGGAGTTATAGATTTTTATAACTTTAAGAACTCTTCATGTGAATTTGGATTATACGCAAATCCTGAGATAAAATTAGCCGGAATCGGAAAAATATTAATAGAGTCCTCGATAGAATATGCCTTTGATATATTGAAACTAAGCAGTTTAAAACTGGAAGTTTTTGCCGATAATGAAAAAGCTTTGGGTCTATATAAAAGTTTTAACTTCAAAGAGTATGCACAAAAAAAGATAGATGAAAAAACTCTTATATTGATGGAGTTGAACAATAAGGAAAAGAGAAATGAAGATAGCTGATTTTGACCTGCAAACAGATGGCACTTTCATCATTGCAGAACTTAGTGCAAACCATAACGGAAGCTTGCTGACGGCGCTTGACACCATAAAAGCAGCATATGAGTGCGGAGCAAATGCAATAAAACTTCAAACATATACGGCTGATACGCTTACGCTAAATTGCGACAAAGAAGACTTTATCATCAAAGGCGGAACGCTTTGGGACGGCAGGAAACTTTATGACCTCTACAAAGAGGCTTACACTCCGTGGGAGTGGCATAAAGAGCTGTTTGATTATGCACGAAGTTTGGGGATTGATATCTTTTCTACTCCTTTTGATAAAAGTGCGGTTGATTTTTTAGAGCAGTTTAACCCGTCTGCATATAAAATCGCCTCTTTTGAGATAACCGACTATGAGCTAGTTCGTTATACCGCATCCAAAATGAAACCTATCATCATAAGTACGGGAATTGCGACGATTGATGAGATCCAAGATGCGGTAAATATTTGTAAAAACGAGGGCAATCATCAGATTATACTGCTCCATTGCACAAGCGCCTACCCTGCACCGCTGGAAGATGCAAATCTTTTAACCATTCCAAATTTAGCACAAACCTTTGGCGTTATAAGCGGGTTTTCCGACCACACTTTAGGCACTACCGCTCCTGTTGTCGCTGTTACGCTGGGTGCAAAAGTGATAGAGAAGCATTTTATACTTGATAGAAGCATAGGCGGAGCGGATGCGGAGTTTAGTTTGGATAAAAAAGAGTTTGGCAATATGGTAAAAGCCATAAGAGACACCGAAAAACTACTTGGCAAAGTTAGTTATGACATGTCACAAAAAAAACAAAAAAGCCGTCAATTTTCAAGAAGCCTCTATGTTGCAAAAGATATAAAAAAGGGTGAAAAATTTAGTGAAGAAAATATACGAAGTGTACGTCCCGGATATGGAATGCACCCAAAACATCTCAAAGAAGTTTTAGGAAAAGTCGCTACTAAAGATTATGAGTTTGGCGAGAGATTTAAAAGCGAGCTATTTTAGTGCTAAAAATCGCTACTTTTTTTAATGACGGCGGTCCTAGCAATAACCTTGTATCCATTGTAAAAAGGTATGCAAAAGAGTATGAATGGTACTTTTTCACGTTTAAAAATACTCCTGCTTTTAAAATTTTTCAAAATGCCAAACTACATGTTATAGAGCTTGATGAGAGCAGCAATATTAAAGATGAACTTGCAAAGATAGCTCCTGATGTTATTTTCATCGGAACAAGCTGGCAGAGTAAAACACATTTGGAATTTATAAAAATCGCCAAATCAGAGCATACCCCTTGTGTCGCATTTTTAGAACATTGGGTAAATTATAAAGAGAGATTCGGTTATCCAAATGAAAACTGGAAGCAGAACTTGCCGGACTTTATAACTATTAGTGATGCATACGGCTATGAAATGGCTCAAAATCTCGGTTTTTCAAATATTATAAAACTCAGATTTTATAACCTTTTGGATGATATAGAGATATTTCAAAAAAGTAAAATCAAAGAGCAAAATAGTGTACTTTTCATCAGCGAACCTACAAAAAAAGTGGCATCTACAACTTTTGGGGATGAAAACTTTTGGGGATTTAACGAGTTTGAAGTATGTGAAGAGATATGCAAAAATATGGATAAATTTTCAACTTCTTACTTAACCATAAGGCTTCATCCATCCGATGAGATACAAAAATATGACTATCTTTTAGAGAAATATCCTAACCTTAGTATTGAGATAGAAAATCCGTATGAAACTCCGCTAATAGACTCACTTTGCAAAAACAGAATCATTATCGGTATAGACGGCTTTGTACTTTTTGAAGCGATGGTTCTTGGAAAACTCTCTATCTCTCTCTTGCCCTCTTCAAAAAGAGAGTGTGTCGTACCGATTTTTGAGCAGAACAAAATCACGACTCTTGCAGATTTAAAACTTACGGATTTAAAACAAGAGAGTTCTATAGATGAGATAAACTCTTTTGGTATTGATTTTGCTAGTATGTTAAAAGAGATAATAGTACCTAAAATAAAATAAGAGATGGGAAAAAATGAATGCTGCAGTAATCGGGTGCGGAAATATCGGCGGGTTTTATGATACTCCCTCTTTTGATGCCATTTTAACCCATGCTCATGCATTTTTGGACTCAAATAAAACAAAACTCATAGCATGTTGTGATACAAACATAGATAATTTAGAGAAGTTTCGTACTATTTGGGGGAAAGATATCTATGCATATACAAGCGTAAGAGAGATGCTTCAAAATGAAAAAATAGATATAGTAGCAATTGCCACAAACACGGCTTCGCACTATGAACTCTTGCAAGAAATCCTCACAAATACAAAAATAAAACATATTATCTGCGAAAAACCTTTTGTCTCAAACCTTGATGAGTACGAGAAGATATATGCACTCATAGAAGAGAAAAATCCAAATCTGCTTATAAATTTTATCCGCTGTTTTGACCCCTCTATTAATAAAATAAAAAAACTCATAGAAGAGGAAAAACTGGGAAAAGTTTTGTGTTTTAGCTCAAGAGTAAACAAAGGACTTTATCATAACGGCTCACATGTACTCTCTCTTGTGGAACATCTTTTTGGGGAAATTACGGAATTTAAGGCGATGAGTCAGGCAATCTTTGAAGATGATGCTTACGGCTCTTTTTGGATGCATACCAAAACGGCAGATGGAGTTTTGACAAACTTTCATGAGAGCGAATATTCTCTCTTTGAGATGGAAATCATCTTTGAAAAAGGTGTCGTAAAAATCCATAAATCTGGCTTTGACATAAAAACATACATAGCAAAAGAGTCTAAAAAAGTAAAAGGCATAAAAGAGCTGATACTCTACAAAGAGTACCCAAATACTTTGCAATACTATGCAAAAAACTCTCTGAATTTTTTACTAAAGAAAAACTCCAAAGAGCAGATGGAGTCTCATTTGAAGTTAAGTCACAAACTACTAAAAATAAAAGAGGAGCTACTCTCATGAAACTTGCAATCAATGGTGGAGATAAGCTAAGAAGTGAACCTTTTTGCGCTTATAACAATATAGGCAAAGAGGAAGAAGAGGCGGTTTTAAGGGTTTTAAGAAGCGGTAAACTCTCAACATATCTAGGTGCTTGGCACAATGATTTTTACGGAGGAGATGAGGTTAAGGCTCTAGAAAAAGAGTGGGCTCAGTTCTTTGGCGTAAAGCATGCCATAAGCGTAAACTCTGCTACTTCAGGGCTTATCTGTGCTATGGGGGCATGTGGCATCGAGGCTGGTGATGAAGTTATAGTCAGTCCATACACAATGTCGGCTTCAGCCATCGCACCTCTTTTTTATGGCGGTATTCCCGTATTTGCGGATATCGAAGAGGATACTTACTGCTTAGACCCAAAAAGCGTAGAGGCAAAGATTACCCCTCGCACTAAAGCTATCATTGTAGTGGATATCTTTGGGCAGCCTTATGATGTTGATGCCATCAATGCAATTGCGAAAAAACATAACTTAAAAATCATAGAAGATGCCGCTCAAGCTCCAGGGGCGAAATATGGGGATAAATTTGCAGGAACGCTGGGCGATATCGGCATATACTCGCTCAACTACCACAAACATATCCACTCGGGAGAGGGCGGTATCATAGTAACTGATGATGATAAACTAGCCGATAAACTCCAACTCATCCGAAATCATGCGGAGTCTGTTATCGCAAACAAGGGTTTTGAGACTCAAAATGATTTGATAAATATGGTCGGTTTTAACTTCCGTATGACGGAGATAGAAGCTACCATCGCCAGAGAACAGCTTAAAAAACTTCCTTTGCTTCTTGAGAAGCGAATAGAAAATGTAACCTACCTAAATGAAGAGTTAAAAAAGCTTGAGTTTATAAAAACGACAAAAATCAGAGCTAACTGTGTACACGCATTTTATGTTCATCCGCTTGAAATTGATGCCGCAAAAGTCGGAGTTCATAGAGATATTTTCATAAAAGCCGTAAAAGCGGAACTTCCAAGATCCATCATGCGAGATGACAGCGATGTGCTTATGGGCTGCGGCTATGTAAAACCCATCTATCTGCAACCCATCTTTGCCCATAAAATAGCTTTTGGCTCAAAAGGCTATCCGTTTAATCTCTCAGACCAAACCTACCAAAAGGGCGATTGCCCTGTTTGCGAATCCCTGCACTTCGATAAACTCTTCACACATGAGCTTATGCGCCCGCCTATGAGTAGAGAGGATATGGACGATGTAGTAAAGGCGTTTGTTAAAGTTTGGGAAAATAGAGAGGAGTTATTATGAAAAATCCATTTTTAGTCGGTAAAAATATATATCTAAGAGGCTTGATACTTGAAGATTGTGATGGTGATTATCCGCTTTGGCTAAATGATGAGACCACATGTCAATATAGTGAACATCATGTTTTTCCATACTCAAGAGAGGATGCACAAGAGTATATCTCAAATCTCTCTTTGCAAAAAGATAAGGTTATGTTGGCGATAGTGGATAAAAAGAGTGATAAACATATAGGCAATATCGCTATTTTTGCGATTTCACATTTGCATCGCAGTGCAGAGTTTTCAATTATGATAGGCAATAAGAATTTTCAAGAAAAGGGCTACTCAAAAGAGGCTTCTTTGATGATGTTGAATCATGGTTTTAACACAATGAATCTTCATAGAATTTACTGCGGAACAATGCAGAATAATGAACCTATGAAGCGTCTCTCGCTTGCACTTGGAATGAAGCAAGAGGGTATCTTTAGAGATGAAGTCTATAAAAACGGAAAGTACCACGATACGATTAGATTTAGTATTTTAAAAGAAGAGTTTAATGCCGATATTGCATTGAACTAAAGGGGATTATAATGAAGCAGAGAGTTCCAAAAGAGATTCATCAAGAACGACTGAAAATGCACCATGCAAATGTGGAAAAACGCAAGCTCTATTTTGATGAGGGTGGAAGTAGTTTTCGCAAAGAACTTCTGGAAGAGAGAAGTTGTCCTGCTTGTAAAGAGAATCATGAAGAGTTTTTATTTTTTAAAGACGGCGGAAGACATGTGAGATGTGAAGTATGCGAAATGATATACTTAAATCCTGTCTTTAAAGATGAGCACTTAGAAAATCACTACCGTAATAACCATGACTGCCAAAGCGAGATAGTTTCAAACGACAGCGAGTTTTATACAAATATATATTCTAAAGGGATTCGCTCCATTGAGAGTGTTGCGGTAAAAGGAAATATCCTTGATATAGGCTGTTCTGCAGGCGGTTTTTTAGATATCGCCAAAAAAAATGAGTGGCAGACATTCGGAGTGGAGCTAAACGAGAAAGAGGCCGCTTATGGGGTGTCAAAAGGTCATAAAATTTATAATGATCTGCTTTCAAATGTCAAACTTGATATAAAAATGGATGCTATAACGCTTTGGGATGTTTTTGAGCATTTAAAAGACGGTGAAGCGTATCTTAACGAAATGAAACCGCTGCTTAGCGACAATGGAGTTATTTTTTTACAGATACCCAGTGCCGATTCTCTGGCTGCTAAAATGCTTCAAGAAAAGTGCAATATGTTTGACGGGATAGAGCATGTGAACTTATACTCATTTAAAGCGGTAGAGAAGCTGGTAAAAAAATGCGGATTTAGTATAGAGTCGTTTGAAACAGTAATCTCCGAGATAGGAGTTATGAACAACTACTTAAGTTATCAAGATCCTTACTTTGGCGATTCAACTCAAACTTCAATTTTGATATCTCAACCGCTGGACGAGGCATGGATCCACAAAAATAAACTAGGCTATAAAATGCAGCTGGTCTTAAAGAAGAGATCATGAAATTTTGTATAAAATGTGTAATGCCGGACACTAAACCGGATCTTCATTTTGATGAGGATGGGGTATGTGATGCATGTCGTTCTCAAAATACAAAAGATTTTCATATTGACTGGAATGAGAGAAAAAAAGAGTTTTTAGAAGTTGTAAAGCAACATAAAAAACATAAGCATTATGATTGTGTTATAGGTGTCAGCGGTGGAAAAGACTCCACATTTCAGGTAATTACCATCCTTGAAATGGGTTTAAATCCACTCTGCGTATGCTTTGAGCCAACTATCCCGACAGAGATAGGGCGTCGCAATCTTGAAAATCTAAATAATCTCGGAGTAGATTTAATTCATATAAAAAGAAATCCAAAAATCTACAAATCAATGATAAAAGAGGCAAGCGCAAGAGTTGGCGATTGTGAATGGCCAAACCATCTTGGGATTTTTACTACACCGGCTCATGTAGCAGTAAATTTTAACATACCGCTTCTTATCTGGGGCGAAAGCTCAGAGATAGAGTACGGTGGTCCTGCGGCAAGTAAAAACAATCCTTATCTTGATAGAAAATGGCTGGAAGAGTTTGGCGGACTGCTTGGAAATAGAGCTACTGATATGATAGGAGTTGATGGCATAAAAGAGAGAGATTTGGCACTTTACCTATATCCTGAAGATGAAGATGTGCATCGAGTAGGAATAACGGGACTTTTTCTAGGCTACTACTTCAAGTGGGATTTAAGAAAAATAGTTGAAACTGCTAAAAAATATGGCTTTAGCACTTCAGACTCCAGAGTTGAAACGACATACGAAAATTTTGAAAATCTTGACTGTTATAGCAATCATGTACATGACTATCTAAAATATGTCAAATATGGATTCGGCAGAGCCAGCGACAACGCCTGCTTAGATGTAAGACTAGGGTACATTACCAGAGAAGAGGCTGTTAGATTAGTGCATAAATACGATGGGATTCCGCCCATGAAAGCTATAAATGAATTTTTAAAATATACTGGTTTTACGCATGAAGAGTTTGATGCAATAGTTGACTCATTTACAAATAAAAAAGTTTTTAAAAGAGACGCTAACGGACGATTTTTAAAAGATATAGACGGTTCTCTAATAAGAAAAGAAGAGTACATTGTCAGTTAATATTGTCATTATAGATTATGGGATGGGAAACTTACGCTCTGTTCAAAAAGCTTTTGAAAAAGTTGGTTTTTCTGCCATCATCACACGTGATTTCTCACAAATCCAAAAAGCTTCACACATAGTTTTGCCGGGAGTCGGAGCTTTTGGCGATGCTATGACAAATCTAAATAACTTAGGATTAGTAGAACTTTTAAATACTCAGGTATTGGAGTATAAAAAACCATTTCTCGGGATTTGTCTGGGTATGCAGTTGCTAGCTAAAAAAGGGTATGAGTTCGGAGAACATGACGGGCTTGGATGGATAGATGCAAATGTTGTCCGCTTTAAAGACGATAACCTCAAGATACCTCATGTCGGATGGAACAATGTAGATTTTCACAACCCTAGCGCTTTATTTAAAGATATACCAGACCATAGTGATTTCTACTTTGTTCACTCATACTATTTTGATGCACCTTCAACCTATGCTATAGGTTATTGTAACTACGGAGTAAAATTTGTTTGTGCAATCCAAAAAGAGAATATCTTTGCAACACAGTTTCATCCGGAAAAGAGTCAAATACATGGGCTTAAAATCATAGAAAATTTTGCAAATTTTACAAAAGAGACACAATGTTAAAACATCGTCTTATCCCTTGTGTTTTGCTCAAAGATTGGCAGCTTGTAAAGAGCGTACAATTCGGCTCATTTCGCACTATCGGACACCCCACCGCAACGGTTCGTGTTTATAATGCCAGAAATGTTGATGAGTTGATAGTTCTTGATATAGATGCAAGCCTAAAGGGCGAACCAATCAATACGGAGATTATTAGCGACATGGCAAACGAGTGTTTTATGCCCCTAACCATAGGAGGCGGCATAAAAACAATAGATGATGTTTATGCCGTTTTAGGCGCAGGAGCGGATAAAATCTCTATAAACTCTCAGGCTATTAAAAACCCATCTTTTATCAAAGAGATAGCAACTATTTTTGGTTCTCAATGTATCGTCTGTTCGATTGATATCAAAAAAGTGGATGGAAAATATAGGGTTTTTAACAAAAAAGAGGGGCTGCTTGACATCGACCCTTTAACACTTGCCAAAGAGTATGAGCGTCAGGGCGCAGGTGAGATTTTGCTAACCTCTGTTGACCTTGAGGGAACTACGCTTGGGTATGATATAGAGCTTTTAAAACTATTTGCAGACTCTCTTCATATCCCAATTATTATAAATGGAGGAATGGGAGTTCCACAGCATGGTGTTGAAGCTTTACAAAACGGCGCTGATGCTCTGGCTGCGGCTTATATATTTCACTTTACCCAGTACACACCACAAATGATAAAAGAAGAGTTAAAAAAATCAAACTATCCGGTAAGAGTATCATAAGGAAAAAACATGGAAGATATCACTACAAAAGCATTAAAAATATTTCAAAAAAATTTAGACTATTTTGAAAAAAACCATAAAGCGGTCTTTGACAAAATCAGCCTTTTAAATCTCCTCATAAATGAGGGACAGTATACGGAAAAGTACGCTCTTGAGTATAAAGAAGATGGCTATTTTGACATACTTGAACTCTCAAGCAATGAGTTTTTATATAAAGACAACAGCATTCAAGCAGCCGCAAGGATGGCTGATATCATAGACCTAAAAAGAGTCGGGGCTGTATTTAAAGGACAAAAATATATTTATGCCACAGAAGCCCAAGCTGATGCCATAGACAAAAGTGAACTCTCTTTTCATAACTCTTTGTGGGCAACCATTAAGGTTATAAACTACGTATCAAAATACGCTTCATCAGAAACAGAGTTGAACCGTACGTACAAAGTTATTTTTTTAGGCGTTGGTCTTGGGCTTCATCTTCAAAACATCATAAAAAAACTAAACCCTCAAGTGGTTTTTATAAAAGAGAAAAATCTTGAAACCTTTCGTCTCTCACTTTTTGTTAGCGATTATGAAGAGATATTAAGAGATCAGTTTGTATTTTTTTCACTTACGGATGATGAAGCGCAAGAGAGAGAGAATTTTTTAGAGTTTCTAAATAAAGGGAATAACTACAATCTTCATATCAAGCATGTTCCATTTACCACAGATTATCAGCTTGAACTACAAAGACTTCAATCACATGTTTTATCGCAAAGCTACATAAATTATGGTTACAGTGCGATGCTTTTTAGATATATTAGCTCTCCACGCTATTTAGCTCAAGGCTACTCTTTTTTAAATGTTAACAAATTTTATAATGATAATATATTTACAGATAAGCCTGTACTTCTTCTTTTTTCAGGTCCATCTACTTCAAAAAATATTGACTGGGTTGTTGCAAATCGTGACCGTTTTATCATAGTGTCGGCTCTTTCTACATGTAAATTACTAAATCGTTTCAATATAACGCCTGATATCGTTGTTCATATAGATCCTGGTGAAAATAGCTCTCTGCTTTTTGAAGGGCTAGACATCCAAAACTACTTTAAAGGTGCTCAGTTACTTTTGGCTTCAAATGTCGATGAAGCAACACTGCAAAAATTTGACTCCTCAAAAGTTCACTTTATAGAGCAGGGAACTCTCTATAAAAAAGGGTTTGGTCGTTTTTCTGCACCTAGTGTCGGTGAATATACCTATGGACTTTCTCTGGTTTTTGGCATAACAAATCTATTTATGCTCGGAGTAGATTTAGCACTAGATAGCAAAACGCTTCAGACACATGGAGACTTTCACCCGTTTCAAAACACCGGAGAGTATAACGATAAAAATGCATCACTAGATCCAAACACTTCTATAACTTATGTAAAAGGAAATCTTCAAGAGAGCATCCCAACCCTGTCTGCTTATAAAATATCCATAGAACAGGTTGAAATCTTTACAAATATGTTAAAACATGATTATCATAAGTGTTACAATCTAAGCGACGGTGCTTACTTAGAGGGGTGTGAACCGCTAAAGTTTGAAGATTATGAGTGGGAGAAGCTTCCATCACTACCACGGGAAGAATTACATGAGAAAATAGGTGATTTTTTTAAAGAAATAGGCTCTAGTGATTTCAACGATGATGACAAAGGACAGATTCGCCATCAAATAAAAGAGGCAAAAAAGCTTGAAAAAATTATCAAGCAGCATCAAAAGAAAAAATTTGCAAATACAGAAGCGTATCTTAATGCTTTAGCAAAATTTTCATGGGACTTAAGCGATATGGACTATAAAACAAGATCTGATTTGGCACAAGTGTACTATGAATATTTCTCAATAGTAATGAGCTATGTTTTTGACCTATTTAACACTAAAAATTTGGAAAATCCAAATAAACATGTAGTACAAATTAACGCTATTTTGGTAAAACAGCTTCTTAAAATGTCCGAGCTATATATCAGTAAACTTGAGAGTTACTTGAGATAAAAGCAATTTGCTTTTATCTTACAAAGAATATGCCTGAATATATTAAAGCTGTTTTGTAATCTAAAAGTTTTTGATGTGAAGTAAAAAAAGAAGTTTTAAAAAAGATGGTACGGAGTTTCCCGTACCATCATAAAGTAAAGAGAGAGAGAGTTCTACTGTAATAGTTTCATTACGTTTTGCTGAACAGCATTTGCTTGACTCATTGCATAACTTCCTGACTGAGCAAGGATGTTAAATTTAGAGAAGTTTGCACTCTCTGCCGCAAAGTCAACATCACGGATATTTGACTCAGCTGTTTTAACGTTTACCTGCGTTACCGAGATGTTGTTAATAGTTGAAACAACTTGGTTTTGAGCAGAACCTAGATCTGAACGTATAGTGTCAAGATTTGTAATTGCCGCACCTACGGTATCTATAGCTTTCATAGCACCTTCAAGCGTTGTTACATCAATATCTGAGAGACTTGTAAACTCTTCATCTTCAATAGATACGCTATTTGTATCTCCGCCGTTTGCCGCAAGTTTTGAACCAAGAGCAAGTGTAGCATGCGTTCCACTTTCACCTTTTAGCATATTGAAGTCTTTAGTGACATACACATCATCTGTCAATGTTATATCTGTTCCTAAAACCGTACCTGCTTTGAGTCCAGAACCTGCACCGCCACCGACTTGAGCATCAGTCAAATCTTGATTGATAATAGTACCGGCTTTAAGTGTGGTATCTGAAACAAGTAATGACCCTGCTTTTACAACCATATCTTGGTTAAGCACTACTGCCGCTCTTAATTGAACCTCACCGCCAAGAGTAGAATTCTCTTTAATAGTAGAGCCACTGCCAATAGTTGAGCCAATTTTTAGCTCTGTAACATCTGTAGTAGTTAAATCTGAAGATGTAGTAATCTTATCGCCTATAACACTTCCTACTGCAAAAGTTGATCCTGAAAGTAAAGATGTTCCTGCTTTTAGTACCATTTCTGTTGAAACGGTTACTGAGCCGGTTGTTGTGATATCCTCGCCAAGAACAGTGCCTGCAACCAATTTACTTCCTGAAGCGACTGCCGCGTTTTGACTTTGAACATCAATCGTCATTACCATATCTTTTGAAAGAGTAAGTGATGAAGTAAGTGTTAAATCGACAACAAGCATTGTTCCGGCTTTATACTGAACATTTGAAACAGTAATATCTTGTTGCAACACCGTACCTGCATCAAATACACTGTTAGAACCAAGAACAGAACCTGCTTTAACAAGCATGTCAGCCGTAAGTGTTACAGTCTCTCTTGTTGTAATAGTTGTTCCAAGAACTGTTCCGTGTTCAAGCTTAGAGCCAGATCCGATTGTTGAACCGACAGCCATTAAATCATCTTGTGTTGATGAAAAAGTTTGCATAGCAACAGTAGAAGATATCGCAACACCAAGTTTCGTACCTGCCGCTAAAACACTATCAGAAACAATTACACTTGCTATAGCAAGAGTTGAGTCTTGAATAGTAGTTGTAGTGCCTGTTGTAATCATATCTTCACCGACAGCAGTTCCCATAGGTGAACCTGTGATTTGGAATGATGAAGATCCAGACTGAACAACTTCAAGATGTCCTATTGTGCTCATCTCTTCAGCCGTATTTCCCATAACACCTGACATATCACCTGTTACACTTATAGCACGACCGTCAGTTGAAGTTAGAGTTATTCCACCCTCTTCAGTTTTAGTAGCAACTACACCTGTTTGAGTTGTTTTTAGGTTTATTGCACTAAGAAGTGTCCCTTCGCTGTCGTTTGCCGAAACATTAATCGCACCGATATTTATACCGTTAATTGCAAAATCCGCACCTGTAGTACCAGCCGCTACAGCATTATCTGTTGTAGTAGTTACTACCGCTTTAGCCGTAATGCTAGTTTCACCGCTATATTTATTTATAATATCAGCAAGTGCACCCATACCGTTTGCAGGATCATTATTAGCTTGAATGTTAATAGACTCTAGAGTAATCTCTTTACCTGTAGCAGCACTCTTCATTGTTAGTTGGTTTTCACCAAGTTGTGCCACACTTAGAGTTGCACGGCTTGTTTGACCGATTTGACTTGTCTCAGCAGAAGCAATAGAAACCTTTACGCTTTCGTTCGCGCTTGCACCCATTTGGAACTCTTTACTTGCAAAAGTACCGGAGAGAAGTTTTTGACCGTTAAATGAAGTTGTTTTTGCAATAGTGTTAAGCTCTTCCATAAGCTTGTCAATATCTTTTTGGATAGCTAAACGTGTAGTAGAATTCTGACCGTCAGACGCAGCTTGAACAGCTTTAGTTTTGATAGTATCAAGAATATTTGAGTACTCGTTTAGGGCACCGTCAGCAGTTTGTATAAGACCGATAGCATCGTTACCGTTGCTGATAGCTTGACCAAGAGAAGAAGCTTGAGCACGAAGTGCATTTGCAATCGCAAGACCAGATGCATCATCAGCTGCTTTGTTGATACGAAGACCTGAAGAAAGTTTGCTTAGAGAATTATCTAAGTTTCTGTTGTTTACCAATGCACTTGAATGCGAAGCCATTGCCGCAATATTTGTATTTATTCTAAATCCCATTTTAAATCCTTTTAGGGGAGAGCCTTTTGCTCTCGTATTTGGTTTATATGTTCAAAAGTTCTGATAAGCAAAATTTGTGCCAATTTATATAACACAAATTGCTTTCTTTAAAAAATATAAATAAGGGATTAAAAAAGTGGATTTAGGATGAAGAATTTCACAAAAGGCTTTTAGCCCTTTGTGAAGAAAGAAAGAAAGAAAGTTACTATTGTAGTAGTCTCATAACATTTTCTAAAGAAACGTATCCGCAGCTTACGCTGCTTCAACGATTGTTATTACTGTAACAATCTCATTACGTTTTGCTGAACAGCATTTGCTTGACTCATTGCATAACTTCCTGACTGAGCAAGGATGTTAAATTTAGAGAAGTTTGCACTCTCTGCCGCAAAGTCAACATCACGAATGTTAGACTCAGCCGCTTTAACGTTTACCTGCGTTACAGAGATGTTGTTAATAGTTGAAACAACTTGGTTTTGAGCAGAACCTAGATCCGAACGGATAGAATCAAGATTTGTAATTGCCGCACCTACGGTATCTATAGCTTTCATAGCACCTTCAAGCGTTGTTACATCAATATCTGAGAGACTTGTAAACTCTTCATCTTCAATAGATACGCTATTTGTATCTCCGCCGTTTGCCGCAAGTTTTGAACCAAGAGCAAGTGTAGCATGCGTTCCACTTTCACCTTTTAGCATATTGAAGTCTTTAGTGACATACACATCATCTGTCAATGTTATATCTGTTCCTAAAACCGTACCTGCTTTGAGTCCAGAACCTGCACCGCCACCGACTTGAGCATCAGTCAAATCTTGATTGATAATAGTACCGGCTTTAAGTGTGGTATCTGAAACAAGTAATGACCCTGCTTTTACAACCATATCTTGGTTAAGCACTACTGCCGCTCTTAATTGAACCTCACCGCCAAGAGTAGAATTCTCTTTAATAGTAGAGCCACTGCCAATAGTTGAGCCAATTTTTAGCTCTGTAACATCTGTAGTAGTTAAATCTGAAGATGTAGTAATCTTATCGCCTATAACACTTCCTACTGCAAAAGTTGATCCTGAAAGTAAAGATGTTCCTGCTTTTAGTACCATTTCTGTTGAAACGGTTACTGAGCCGGTTGTTGTGATATCCTCGCCAAGAACAGTGCCTGCAACCAATTTACTTCCTGAAGCGACTGCCGCGTTTTGACTTTGAACATCAATCGTCATTACCATATCTTTTGAAAGAGTAAGTGATGAAGTAAGTGTTAAATCGACAACAAGCATTGTTCCGGCTTTATACTGAACATTTGAAACAGTAATATCTTGTTGCAACACCGTACCTGCATCAAATACACTGTTAGAACCAAGAACAGAACCTGCTTTAACAAGCATGTCAGCCGTAAGTGTTACAGTCTCTCTTGTTGTAATAGTTGTTCCAAGAACTGTTCCGTGTTCAAGCTTAGAGCCAGATCCGATTGTTGAACCGACAGCCATTAAATCATCTTGTGTTGATGAAAAAGTTTGCATAGCAACAGTAGAAGATATCGCAACACCAAGTTTCGTACCTGCCGCTAAAACACTATCAGAAACAATTACACTTGCTATAGCAAGAGTTGAGTCTTGAATAGTAGTTGTAGTGCCTGTTGTAATCATATCTTCACCGACAGCAGTTCCCATAGGTGAACCTGTGATTTGGAATGATGAAGATCCAGACTGAACAACTTCAAGATGTCCTATTGTGCTCATCTCTTCAGCCGTATTTCCCATAACACCTGACATATCACCTGTTACACTTATAGCACGACCGTCAGTTGAAGTTAGAGTTATTCCACCCTCTTCAGTTTTAGTAGCAACTACACCTGTTTGAGTTGTTTTTAGGTTTATTGCACTAAGAAGTGTCCCTTCGCTGTCGTTTGCCGAAACATTAATCGCACCGATATTTATACCGTTAATTGCAAAATCCGCACCTGTAGTACCAGCCGCTACAGCATTATCTGTTGTAGTAGTTACTACCGCTTTAGCCGTAATGCTAGTTTCACCGCTATATTTATTTATAATATCAGCAAGTGCACCCATACCGTTTGCAGGATCATTATTAGCTTGAATGTTAATAGACTCTAGAGTAATCTCTTTACCTGTAGCAGCACTCTTCATTGTTAGTTGGTTTTCACCAAGTTGTGCCACACTTAGAGTTGCACGGCTTGTTTGACCGATTTGACTTGTCTCAGCAGAAGCAATAGAAACCTTTACGCTTTCGTTCGCGCTTGCACCCATTTGGAACTCTTTACTTGCAAAAGTACCGGAGAGAAGTTTTTGACCGTTAAATGAAGTTGTTTTTGCAATAGTGTTAAGCTCTTCCATAAGCTTGTCAATATCTTTTTGGATAGCTAAACGTGTAGTAGAATTCTGACCGTCAGACGCAGCTTGAACAGCTTTAGTTTTGATAGTATCAAGAATATTTGAGTACTCGTTTAGGGCACCGTCAGCAGTTTGTATAAGACCGATAGCATCGTTACCGTTGCTGATAGCTTGACCAAGAGAAGAAGCTTGAGCACGAAGTGCATTTGCAATCGCAAGACCAGATGCATCATCAGCTGCTTTGTTGATTCTAAGCCCTGAAGAGAGTTTGCTTAGAGAATTATCTAAGTTTCTGTTGTTTTGTAAAGCACTTGAATGCGAAGCCATTGCCGCAATATTTGTATTTATTCTAAATCCCATTTTAAATCCTTTTAGGGGAGAGCCTTTTGCTCTCGTTTAATTTTATCTAGGCTTCCTTGCCTTGATGTGAACTAAATCGTCACTGCAAAAAATAACTTTAATTATTTTGTGAAATTTTTTTAAAAATCTTCTATTTCTTCTATTTATACTTTTTTTGCTACACTTGCGAACTTAAAAACAACTAAACTATATATAATGTATAGCATATAGGAAAACTATTTGAACTTAATCATCGTCGAATCACCCGCAAAAGCTAAGACTATCAAAAACTTTTTAGGCAAAGAGTATGAAGTTATCGCATCTAAAGGTCATATCCGAGATCTTCCAAAAGCCCGTTTTGGAATCACAATAGATGAAAAAAATCATCTTATACCCACATACAGCGTTGCAAAAGAGAATATGCCGACAGTCAAGCAAATCAAAGATTTGGCAAAAAAGAGTGATATCATATATATCGCAACCGATGAGGATCGTGAGGGTGAGGCGATAGGATGGCATATAGCGCATGCGATAGATAAAAATCCCGAAGAGCTTCCTAGAATCGTGTTTCACGAGATTACAAAAACTGCTATCAATAACGCACTGCAAAACGCTCGCAAAATTGACATGAATATGGTAAACGCACAGCAAGCACGCCGTCTGCTTGATCGTGTAGTAGGTTACAAACTCTCTCCGCTTCTTAGTTCAAAAATCCAAAAAGGTCTCTCGGCAGGGCGTGTTCAGTCATCGACTCTCAAACTTGTGGTAGACCGTGAAAGAGAGATAAGAGCGTTTGTACCGCAAGAGTACTGGAGCATTGATACGCTATTTAAAAAAGATATAGAAGCAACACTTATCTCTCACAAGGGAGAAAAACTCTCTAAACTCTCCATTGAGAACAAAACTACGGCAGAAACGATAACTACAAGCGTAAAAAATGACACATTTACTATCTCAAATATAGAGACAAAAGAGAGAAGAAGTGCAACGCCTCCGCCGTTTATGACATCAACTCTTCAGCAAGTCGCTTCAAGCAAACTGGGCTTTACTCCTAAAAAAACCATGATGGTGGCTCAAGTTCTTTATGAAGGTGTAAAAACTCCAAACGGAACAAGCGGTGTAATTACCTACATGAGAACGGACTCACTTAACCTTGCAGCAGAAGCGGTTGATGCCGTTCGTGGTGTAATCGAGAGTAGATTTGGAAAAAAATATCTTCCCTTAGAGCCTAAAATTTATACTAAAAAAGCAAAAGGCGCACAAGAAGCACACGAGGCTATTCGTCCAACGATGCTTGATTTTACTCCTGAAATCGCATCATCGTTTTTAAAGGCTGATGAGATCAAACTTTATCGTCTTATTTATGAGAGATTTATGTCATGTCAGATGAATGATGCTATCTTTGAACAGCAAAGTATTCTCTTTAACGGAAAAGAGAACGAATACAGAGCAAGCGGACGAAAGCTTATATTTGACGGTTTTTATGCACTTACGGGAGCTGAAGACAAAGATAAACTGTTGCCTACTTTAAAAGAGGGTGAGAATGCGGTTGTTCAAAGTATCAAGCCTGAACAGCACTTCACGGAACCGCCTGCTCGCTACTCAGAAGCGGCACTTATCAAAAAACTGGAGAGTGAAGGAATCGGGCGACCATCAACTTATGCTCCGACAATAGCGACTCTTAGCAGCAGAACTTATGTGACGATTGAAAAAAAACAGATAGTTCCGACAGACATGGCATTTACCGTAACCGAGATGTTAGAGAAAAACTTTTCCGAGATAGTCGATGTCAGTTTTACGGCAAACATGGAAGAGAAACTTGATGAAGTCGCAGAGGGACAAAATGACTGGCAGAAACTTTTAAGCGATTTCTACTTCCCGTTTGATGAAAAAGTCAAAGAGGGCAAAGAAAATATAGTATCTCTTAAAGTAACTAAACCTCTAGGACGCCCTTGTCCTAAATGCGGAGAAGAGCTGTTGCTTCGCTCCGGAAGATTTGGAGAGTTTATAGCATGCAGCGCTTATCCGAAATGTAAATATACGGAGCAGGTTGAGGGTGAAAAGAGTGAGAATTCATCCGGCGAAGCAAGCGGTGAAGTATGCGAAAAATGTGGCAAAGAGATGGTGCTAAAGAGCGGCAGAAACGGTCAATTTTTGGCATGCAGCGGTTACCCTGATTGTAAAAACACAAAAAGCATAAGCGTTGAAGCAAAAATAAGTCTTACTCCATGTCCGGAGTGCGGAGGCGAGATAAGCCTCAAAAACTCAAGACGCGGTCCGTTTTGGGGATGTGCAGGTTATCCGAAATGTAAGTTTATCTCCAAGTTTGAACCGACAACTATGAGATGTAAAGAGAGCGGATGTGACGGCGTTTTGGTGCAAAGAACATACAGAGGCAAAGAGGTCTTTGAGTGTCTCAAATGCAAAACAAGAACGCTTGTAGAAGATATGAAGTAAAACAGCTATGAAGATAGGTATCATTTCAGATACGCACAGAAAGGTTAAAAAAGCCGCACGTGCGATAAACTCTCTCATAAAAGAGGGGGCAGAATTTCTCATCCATGCAGGCGATATCGTTGAGCTTGATATTTTAAATCTGCTTAAAGAGAGCGGTGTCAAATATATAGCGGTTTACGGAAACAACGATGCTCATTTGGCGGAGTATCACAGTGAGTTTAAACTGGTGCAAGAGCCGTACTATTTTAGACTTGCAAACGCAAATTTTAAACTTATGCATCTACCCTTTTATCTAATACCCGATGCGGACGTGATTATATATGGGCATACGCATAAGTCAAGCGTAGAGTTTATGAATAAAACTCTCTTTATAAACTCAGGCGAGGTGTGCGCAAGAAACAAACCTACCTCCGAGTGGGCAATGCTAGATATAAGTGAAGATGAATTTATAGTGACACTCTACACAAGGCAAAACAAAAGCGACACTATCGAAGAACAAGAGTTCAGATTTAAAAGAGATGAGAATGAGTAAAGAGATATTTTTATGCTCCATTTGTAATATAAACAGCGGTACATGTAATGAAGATTGCAAGTTTTGTTCACAAAGCGTACGATACAAAGCCGATATAGAACGATATAAACAAAAAGAGATATCACTTATCATAGAAGAGGCTAAAGCGGCTCAAAATGGCGGTGCGCTTGGCTTTTGTCTTGTAACTTCAGATAAAGGGCTTAACGACAAAACCCTCTCTTTTGTCTGTTCAATTGCCGAGATTTTAACAAAAGAAGTACCAAAACTCAGACTAATCGCTTGTAACGGAACGGCAACTTTAGAACAGTTGCTTATCCTAAAAGCTTCCGGCATCAAAGCTTACAACCATAACCTTGAGACTTCAAGAGCGTTCTATGACCAGATTTGCACAACCCACTCTTGGGATGAGAGATACGAGACATGCCAAAATGTAAATAAAGCCGGTTTAGTTCTTATAAGCGGTGGCATTTTCGGGCTTGGAGAGACTGGGGAGGATAGAATCTCTATGCTTGAATCTCTAAATTCACTAAACCCTGCGTCAGTTCCTATAAACTTTTATCATCATAATGAAGCACTGCAGCTAAAACCAAATTCTCTCATGGTTGATGAGGCGTTAGAACTTATACAACTTACCAGAGATATGATTCCAAATGCACAAAGAATCATGGTTGCAGGCGGACGAGAGTTGATGTTTGGCGAAAGACAAAAAGAGATTTTCTCGCATGGTGCGAATTCGATTGTTATAGGAAATTACCTAACAACAAGCGGACGTGAAATAGGCAAAGATTTGGAGATGTTACAATCTCTAAATCTCGCTATTGCAAAAGCTGTATAGGTTGAGCGTATGAGCAGTTCCGCACTTTTTATAGGAATAGCTTTTTTAATCGTAATATCTCCGGTTTTTTCAAAAATCACAAAGCTTCCAATCGTAGTTGTAGAGATTTTGCTCGGTTCAATAGCCGTATGGATAGGTTTTTTAGATCCGAACAACGAGGTGTTTAAGTATCTCTCAAAGATAGGTTTCTTCTACCTGATGTTTTTAGCAGGGCTTGAGATAAACCTAAAAAACTTTGTTGCACAAAGAGGAAAACTTTTAAAGAGTGCAATCGTCTACTTTATAGCTCTCTACTCTCTATCCATCGGTATTTACATGTTTTTTGATCTCAATCCCGTTTATATAGTCATAATTCCTATCGTCTCTCTTGGAATGATTATGGCACTCATCAATGAGTACGGCAAAAAATTTAAATGGCTTGAGATAGTTCTTATTGTCGGTGTAATAGGAGAGATTATCAGTATCTCGGCTATCGTTATTTATGAGTCCTATATCCATAACGGTGTCGGTTTTGAGCTATTTAAAAATATCTCTATCTTTTTTATCGTGCTATTTCTTATCTACCAATCTTTCAAGCTTTTAAATATTCTCTTCTGGTGGTTTCCTGAGTTAAAAACGCTTATCATGCCAGAAGACGACTCCAAAGTAGAGAGTGTCAGAATAAGTGCCGCACTCTTTATCTTGCTTATCGCTATTATGAACATACTCCATATAGACATGGTTTTGGGTGCGTTCTTCGCAGGTATTTATATAGCCAACTTTTTTGAGCATAAAAAAGATCTCCCGCATACGCTGCACAAAGTCGGGTTTGGTTTTTTAGTACCTATCTTTTTTATCTATGTCGGAACAACGATGGATCTCAACCTAATATTTAGCGCCGAGATACTCTACCATGCACTTCTTATCTTAAGTGCACTCATTTTTGTAAGAGTTGTCAGCTCATACCTTGCATACAGCTCGCATCTTGACCCGGTTGAGACGTTTCTTTTGGCACTGGGAGATTCGATGCCGCTGACATTTATCATAGCCATTGCAACCATCGCTTATGAAGCAACGCTGATAGCAAAAAACGAGTACCTCTCGCTCATAGTAGCAGGTATGCTCTCGGGAGTCATCATCATGAGTCTGTTAAAATTTTTAATAGCTTATATCTACAAAACAAAAGTCGAGTAATCCAAGATGAAAACATTTAAACTATTTCTATTTTTATCGGTTTTTACATCACTCATGTATGCTCAAACTCCATTTGTTCTAACCGGTGTGAAGAGTTACTACCCTGTTGTAGAGATAAACAGCGATAAAATAGACTCTAAATATAAACAGATTATCCTAGATATGATGATAAAAAAATCAACAGATCTTAAAATTGAGACAAAAAATTTCTCTTCAAGGTCTCTTGCATACATCATCGGCTTTGTAAGTATCGGTGATATGATTGCTCTTAAGATAGAGCTTATGCTTGGAGAGAATGCTATAAGGGCAGACACAAAAGAGGAAATTTTTGTTATCTCTTACATGAGTAGTCGCACATTTGTTCCCGAAGAGTTGGGAAGCGAGCTGCTCGATAGTGCCGAAGAGATGCTTGATGCTTTTGTATTACAATATAAGGAGGATAATTTATGAAAAAACTAATTTTGTTGCTTGCCATGATTACAACTATATTGGCAGAGGGCTACAAAGATTTTGCCAAAGAGATGGCGTATGAAACAAACTATAAAACTGCACTGGAGAGAGCAAAAAAAGAGAATAAAAATCTTATGGTTTTGATGGTGACAAATTACTGTCCGTGGTGCACAAAGTTTGAGAAAAAAACACTCAGCGATAAAAGTGTGGATAGTGTTATAAAGGCTAAATATATTCCTCTCATCATCAACAAAGAGGAGAAGAATTTTCCAAAATATTTAGAGACTCCCATAGTTCCGGCTCTCTTTTTCGTGAAACCAAACGAAGAGAAAGCCTTTTATGAGAATGTCGGCTTTTCAAATAAGATAGATTTTTTAAATCTTTTAGAACAACTAGACTAACTCTCCGACATGTTAGTGCATAACATCAGTAATCAGCAATGATGTTTTTGTATGTGGCAGGCGATAGCATACCCATGATTTAGCCCAAGAGCTATGCTTCCGCCTGACTCTTGCGTTATATCTCCGGCAACAAAAAGTCCCTCAATATTTGTTTGGTAGTTCTCGTCATGTACGGGTTTGCCGTCTTGCTCTTTTATGCCTGAGTTTGCCAAAAATGCGCTCGGAGTCGTTCCTCCGATGGCATAAATGACTCTGTCGTAAGTTTGCGGCTCACGTTCACTAAAAATCACTCTGACTCTGCCGTTGTCATCTTCTAAAGCTTGTATTTCCGCTCCGAGCATAGCTTCAAGCTCTTTATGTGCGATGGCATTTGCTATATCGTTTTGATTTGTCGGATTTGCTCGTCTGAAGCTCTCTCTTCTGTAGCAAATTGTGACACTGTTTTTAGAGCTTAAGTCAACCGCATATTCGATTGCACTATCGCCGCCGCCCACCACTAAAACTTTCTCATCTCCGATACAACCATCAAGCGTAAATCCTACTCTTTTTTTGATTTCAAGAGGTATCTTATAGTCAGGTTTGTTTGGTTTTCCCATTCTGCCGATAGTTACGACTACATACTTCGCTTTTACGCTTCCTCCTGCAATAGATACCTCAAAATGGTCATTCAGTTTTTTTATACTTTGAACTTCCGTATGCGTTTGAAGCTCAACCGAGTGATGTGCTATGATCTCATCAAAGAAGTCTAACGTAGTCTCTTTTGTTCCGTCTACAAAGTAGATTCTGCCGTCAAGCTCAACTTTTTGCCCTTTCCAATCTTTGTCTACTCTTTTGTTATCTTTGTAATATTTTCTGATTGTGGAGTTGTGATTTTGGTCTTTTTCCAGCAAAACGATATCTCTGATTCCCTGTAAGTAACTCTCTACTGCCGTTGCAATTCCGGCCGGACCTGCTCCTATGATTGCAAGATTGTATATATGACTCATACTAAAATCCTTCGTTGTAATTACGGCTATTCTAACACAATTAAAAAACAATCTAAATATATTTTGTACTATAATTTGCAAATTAAATCTATTTTTTTGGAAACCCGCATTATGAACCTTTTTAATCATGCCTAAAATCGATAACAAAACATTCTACTCCACTGCCATAGAAAAATACGGCATAACGGCTAAAGGCGTAAACTGGCACTCAAAAGAGTCGCAAAAACTAAGATTTGACATTATTTTAGATATGTTGCCGCGGGATATAAGCATTTACAGCATTGCGGATGCCGGATGCGGATTTGGAGATTTGTATCTCTACATGTTAAAGAAAAAAAGAGCACCAAAAGAGTACATAGGCATAGATTCGCTCGAAGAGATGTATGCGATTGCGTTAAATAACACAGGGTGCGAAATAGTCGTAGCCGATATTTGTGCAGACAAACTCCCACCTGCCGACTTTTACGTCTGCAGCGGTGCTATGAATGTGCTTGAGAGTTTTGAAACACATCTTTTTGTACGAAACTGCTTCTTGTCATGTAGAGTCGGTTTCATCTTCAATGTGCTTCACGGCAAAAAAGAGAGCCAAACATACAACTACATGACAACCGCAGAGATAGAGCAGCTTGCAAAAGATTTAGGCGTTAAAAAAGTTCTTATAAGAGACGATTACATGGATGATGACATAACGGTTATGTTTTTAAAAGAGTTCATCTAATGTGTGCCGTCTTTGGGATTATAGGAGAGTATGAGGAAAATCTAGCCAAAAAAGCTCTCTCTACTCTCACACACAGAGGACCGGACTTTTGCGGAATTGAGCAGAGAAAAAATCTCTTTTTTGCCCACCAAAGACTTAGCATCATGGACACATCGTCTGCTTCAAACCAACCGATAAAGCATGAGAAAATATTACTTTCTTTCAACGGAGAGATCTACAACTTCAAAGAGTTAAAAGAAGAACTATCATCAGAATTTAGTTTTAAAACACAAAGCGATAGCGAGGTTATTATCGCCGCTTATCTAAGATGGGGCGTAGAGTTTGTAAAGCATCTTCGCGGTATGTTCGCCATCGCGCTTTTAGACGATGAAACGCTCTATCTTTTTCGTGACAGACTGGGTAAAAAACCGCTCTTTTATCTGCATGAGAGGGCTTTTATATTTGCTTCGGAGATAAAGGCTCTTTTGCCGTTTTTGCATAAAACAGAGATGGATGAGGATGCGCTTCTAGGTTATCTCTCCTTTTTAGCGCCTACTCCGCCTTTTACCTTTTTTAAAAATATTAAAAAGCTCTCTGGGGGAGAGTACCTTTCGTTTAAAAACGGACAAATCGAGATAAAAAGATATTTTGATCTGCTTGATGTTACGCCAAATCTTATTACCGATAGAGACGAAGCGGTTTTTTTAGTGCAAAAGATGCTGCAAGAGTCCATAAACATAAGACTAAATTCCGATGTACCTATGGCATCTCTACTCTCAGGCGGAATAGACAGTGCCGCCATAAACGCTTATGCCATAAAAAATGGAGTCAATCTGCAAACCTACACATTGGGGTACAAAAATTTTACAAAATATGACGAGAGACAAAACGCAAGAGAGAGTGCAGAGCTTCTGGGCGTAAAAAATAAAGAGATCGAGATCTCGCAAAGCGACTATTTGGATGCACTCGATAAAACCCTTGACACGCTTGATGAGCCGCTAAACGATCCTGCCGCAGTTCCGCTCTATCTGCTCTTTGAAGCAATAAAAAAAGATGGGTACAAAGTAGTCTTAAGCGGAGAGGGAAGCGATGAGCTATTTTTGGGGTATAGACAATATTTTGAGTTTTTGGATATAGAGAGTCTTAGCAAGCTAAAAAACAAAAATTGGCTCAGCGGTTATTTTCACTCAAATTTCTCTATGAACAGAGAGTGGGAACGATACAAAAGAGTTTTTGACAACACTCTGCTTTTTCGCACTACGGGTGAGAATTTTACGGACTTGCAAAAAAATGTTTCAATGCGAAGAAATGTCAGAGACAACGAGTCGCTAAAATATCTCAAAAGTTATAGAGAGAGATTTGTAAACTCCGCACATACGGATGAGAGCATCTGGTACAGCTATATAGATCTGCATATTTTTCAAGCAGAGCATTTTTTAACCAAACTAGATCGCGTAAGTATGGCTCACTCCATCGAGTCACGAACCCCGTTTTTGGATCATAAACTAGCTTCTTTGGTCTTTAGCATAGATCCGAAACTCCGCTATGAAGATGGCGTTACAAAGTCGCTTTTAAAATCCGCTCTAAAACCGCTTGTAGATGAAAAAATACTTTTACGCAGAAAAAAAGGGTTTTCAAACCCGTTTATGGAGTATCTCATAGAGAGCAAGAAAATAGCACTTATAAAAGAGGTAAATGACAAAACAGGGATATTTAAAAAAGATGTTTTGGATGAACATATACAAAAAGCCGCAAGCGGCGGCTTTAAGCAGCATGTGTGGGGTCTTTATGTTTTGAGTGTTTGGCTTAAAAAGTATCTGCTGTGATTACTCTTCCACTTTAAGTGAACTTAGAGGAAGAAACTGTGAGATTTCAGGGTCATAGTACTCTATCTCGCCGCTCTCTATGTCGTAAACCCAGCCGTGAATTGCTATTTTACCCTCATCAATTCTCTTTTTAACCGATGGGTAGGTTAAAAGATTTTCAAGTTGAGAAACTACAGATAATTTCTCCGTCAAACGATAGAGAGTTTCTTTATCTGCATGTAAACCCAAGGCTAAAATGGCTTGTGATTTTGCACTCTCCCCAAGTGTTAACCATGTTTTTGTATGAACAAGCTCAGGATTAGTTGCACAACTCTTTTCGTGAATTGCTTCTATCGCTCCACATTTTGTGTGTCCGCAAACAATTATATTGCTCACCTCTAAAACACTTACTGCATACTCAATTGCCGAGGCGGTTGAGTGAAAATCTTCATCAGGTTTATACGGTGCGACAAAATTGCCGACATTTCTAACAACAAAGAGATCTCCGGGTGCGCTTTTTGTAATGAGATTTGGCAAAACTCTTGAATCTGAACAGCCGATATAGAGGGCTTTGGGGGTTTGACCCTTCTGGGACAACTGCAAAAACTCTTTTTCATAAGCCTTAAAAAAACTCTTTTGAAATAGTTCATTTCCTAAAATCATATCGTTGTATGTCATAATAGAAATCCTCAGAAATTTTTGAAATTATAGCTAAATAATTTTTCTAGCACTTAGAAAAAGATAATCTTTGCCTGTAATAACTACCCTATATTTTTTTTGCTGCAGATACTTCTTACAAAAATGAATATCTTTTAAAACCAAGCTAAGCTCGCTAAAGCTGTAGTTTGGAGCTTTTGCTCCATAAATCATCTCGCCGTCCATCCAGCGGCAGTTTGGAAAACCAAGAATCATAGCTCCGTCGTTCTCTAAATGGTTCTGGTAAATAGACATAAATGCGGCATTAAAGTTTATGTTTGAGCTTTGAAGCGTACCTATGGAGATGATGAGATCAAACTTTCCCAAGTTCAACTCTTCAAGCTTATTTATATCATGACAGAGAAACTGCACGTTTTTATCATGTAAAAAATCACTCTTAGCATACTCTATAGCTGAAGCACAGTAGTCGATTCCTACAAACTCTATACTCGCAAACTCTTCACATGTAAGCATATCTTTGATAATTTTAAACTCATCCCCACGGTTTACGCCAAGGTTTAAAATTCTCTTTTTGCTCTTAACATCTATAAAATCTAGTGCATGAGTGTAATGGTATAAAAAACTGAACTGCTTTGTCTTGTCTAGGGTAAAGAATTCGCTCTCTACACCATACTTTTCGCTGCTTTTGTCTGTTTTATGGAAAGAGTTTTCAAGATAAAGTTTTTGAAATCTAAGCAGAGTTGTCGTCTCATCTTTTTTTAGAGGAGTCAGCATCTTCATAAAAAAGAGTTGTGCCAAATCCACAAAAGCTTTGTATCCAAAACTCTCTATATCTGAGTCAAAAAACTCAAATTCAACTATCTCTCCACTCTCTACATGTAGAGATTTAAAGCACTCAAGTATCTCACATGAGCCTCTTTTTTTAAGGTCTATTTCCATTATTCTACAGTGTTGTAAGAGCGGTCACCTGCATCTCCAAGTCCGGGAATTATAAACTTATCGCCATTTAGCCGCACGTCAATCTGCGCAATGAAAATATCCACTTCCGGATATGCCGTGCTAACTTTTTCTAAACCCTCTGGTGAGCCGATAATATTTAGCGTAATTATCTTCAGCGGTTCTCTGCTTTTGATAAGTTCTATCGCATCCATCATAGAGCCGCCAGTTGCTACCATAGGATCTACCAAGATGACGATTTTTCCCTTGCAATCAGGCAGTCTGTCATAGTAAAGAACGCTTTTGTGTGTAACCTCATCTCTCTTCATCGCCAAAAATCCTGCTGTTGCGCCGACAAGGAGATTTATGGCACTATCAAGCATCGGCATACCTGCCCGCAAAACCGTTGCAACTATGATATTTTCTTCATCTATAGTGTCGTATTTCCCTTCGCCCTGCCATGTAACTATGCTTTTTTGCACCAAAGTTTGCTCTTTTAACGCTTCATACATCAACTGCTTTGTAAGCTCTGCAACTATGTGGCGAAAGCGAAGCGCATCACTTTTTTGATCTCTTAAATGGGTAATCAATGTTTTTGTAACGGGATTTGATAATTCGTAAACCACTGTTTTGCCTTTGTCAGATTTTGCTAAATTATATCCAATCTTTTTAATAGGTTTTCACTCTCTCTTGCAATTTCCAGCTCCTCATTTGTCTTTATTACAAACACTTTTACTCTGCTTGAGGCTTTTGAAATAAGGGTCAAATTCTGTTCATTTGCCTCTTCATCAAGTTCTATCCCAAATGTCTCTAAACCTTGCAAAATTTTTGCTCTTATGGTGTGTGAATTCTCTCCGATACCTGCCGTAAAAACCAGTGCATCCACATTTGACAACAGAGCCGCATAAGAGCCTATATATTTTTTGACTCTTCTTGCCATCATCTCTATAGCCGCTTTGGAGAGTTCGTCATCATGCGTTTGTATTTCTCTTAAATCTATATCTCCGCAGACTCCTAAGAGTCCGGAACGTTTGTTTAAAAGAGTATCGACTTCATCGACGCTAAAGCCGAGTTCCCTCTGAAGATAGATGATTATGGCAGGATCTATATCTCCGCTTCTTGTTCCCATCATAAGCCCCTCTAATGGAGTAAAACCCATAGATGTATCAACACTGACACCGTTTTTTATGGCACATGCGCTAGAACCGTTTCCAAGATGAAGTGTTATCATGTTTAGCTCTTTTGGACTTTTTTTCATCTTAGCCGCTGCTTCTTTCATGACAAAGGAGTGGGATGTTCCGTGAAAGCCGTATCTTCTGATTTTATGTTTTTCATACATCTCATAAGGCAGAGCATAAAGATAAGCCTCTTTTGGCATGGTTGAATGAAATGCGGTATCAAAAACTGCTATTTGAGGCACGTTCGGAGCTTTTTGTCTGCTTACCAAAATCCCCTCCAAATTTGCTCCGTTATGAAGAGGCGCAAGCGGGATAAGCCCTCTTATCTTCTCTATCGCATCATCATCTATAAGTGTCGCATCTCTAAAATATTCTCCGCCATGCACGACTCTGTGAGCTATGGCATCAAGCGATGAAAAGTGTTCTACGATATGATGTTCCTTTAAAAGTGCATTTATCAGCTTTAAACCCTCATGATGCGTCTTTATGGAATCTGTCAGATTTATCTTTTTGCCGCCGTATTCAAACATGCTCTTTGAGCCGGCTTCGCCTATCTTCTCAACCAAAGCATGTGCCAAAATCTCGCCGCTGGGCATAGAAAAAAGCTGAAATTTTATGGAGGAGCTTCCGGAGTTTATAACCGCTATTTTCATTTTTGCCCTGCTTGAATCGCCGTGATTAAAATGGTATTTACTATATCTGCTACGCTGCATCCGCGGCTAAGATCATTTACCGGTTTTTTAAGCCCTTGCAAAACAGGTCCTATGGCTATCGCACCGCTAGATCTTTGTACTGCTTTGTAAGTATTGTTTCCCGTATTTAAATCCGGAAATATAAAAACGCTAGCCTCTCCTGCAACTTTTGAGTTTGGAAGTTTTATCATCGCAACCTCTTTGTCAATCGCCGCATCGTACTGGATAGGACCCTCTATCTCCAAGTCGGGTCGAAGAGATTTTACGATTTTTGTAGCCTCTTTTACCTTGTCTACATCTTCTCCGCTTCCGCTCTCTCCGGTTGAGTAGGAGAGCATCGCCACTTTTGGTTCAATCCCAAAAGCAAGTGCGGTTCTTGCACATGAGAGAGCTATTTGAGCAAGCTCATCGGCATTTGGATTTTGGTTAAGCGCACAATCACCGTAAACCAAAACTTTTGTCTTTAAACACATAAAAAAGAGGCTTGAAACAAGACTTACTTCCGGTATGGTTTTTATGATTTGAAGAGCAGGTCTTATGGTATCTGCGGTTGAGTGGATAGCTCCGCTTACCATCCCATCAGCATAACCCAAATGCACCATCATTGTTGCAAAATAGTTTCCATGTATCATTGCGTCTTTTGCATTTTGGTAGCTCAAACCCTTCTCTTTTCTCATCTCATAAAAAGCATCCGTGAACTTCTCCATAAGGTCTGATTTGTTTGGGTCAACAATTGTGGCTTTGCCGAGATCAAGCCCAAATCTTTGATAACTCTCTTTTATCTCCTCTTTATCTCCCAAAAGCACGATGTCCGCCACGTCACGGCGAAGGATTATCTCTACTGCTCTTAAGATTCTCTCATCCAAGCTCTCGGGTAAAACTATCTTTTTTCTATTTTGACGAGCTTTCTCAAAGAGTTTATACTCAAACATCATAGGAGTCATAACTTCGCTCTGCTGGGTTTGAATCCGCTCCTCAATGGCTTTTATATCTACGCCGGAGTTAAAGAGTCCGAGTGCCAAAGCGATTTTTCTCTCACTGCTCACTCTTAGTTTTGAGTAGATACGAGATAAGTTTTTCGCACTTTGGTAACTGTCGGTCGGTACTGATAAAATGGGGATATTGTAGTTTTTTAGTCCGGATATTATCTTTTGAATATTTGGATGGAGTTCCATTTTTGAGACAAGCAAAATAGCACTTATTTTTGGAAACTCTTTTGAGTAAAATGCGCCTATGATTCCCAAAATGATATCAGACCGATCGGCAGGAACTATAATGAGATCATCCTCTTCCATGCAGTTCAAAAAGTTGTCAACCCCATGTGCGGCTATCTTGAAACCTCTCACGACTCTGGTGTTGCAGTTTTCGAAACAGAGCTTCATTTTGGCATCAAGAACCTCTACAACATCCTCTATGGTCGGGATATCAAGCTCTTTTATCTCTTTTAAAATATAGATATTAGAGTCGTTGTCTTTTAGTTTTTCTTTGAGTTCAAGATAATTTTTCTCATCAAACCTATTTACAAATGTGGCGAAATGAGAGCACTCATGAGAGAGTAGATTTTCTCTCTCTATCAATATGTTTTCGTAAATATCCTGCACCGATTTATCTTTTGCATTTATAATATTTATGATTGACGAGCCGAAATTTTGGGCAAGAAGCATATTTAAATCATAGTCTATCGTAGGTGTCAAAAATGCTCTTCTAATCCCCTCGCAAAGGACAAAATCATAGTTCTCTTCGAGCTTTTTAAACTTCGCAATAAGCTCATTTATAAGCTCGTCCGTACGTTTTGATGCAATCATACTCTCGACATAATCTATATCAAAACCGTAAGCATCTTCATAATCCACATCAAGCTCATATTTTTCTAAAATAAAGTCGATATCTTTGTCACGGATATTTTTAGAGAGAATTATAGGGCGAAAAAAAGCAACCCTGTGCAAGTTTCTCTTTAGCACTTCCATCATGCCCATAGAGACAAAAAGAGCACCCACATTTTTTTCACCTGCAGATATATAGAGCGATTTTATCTTCATGCATTTACCTAAAAACTAATATTTTAAATATTAGGATGTTTTTTGTTAAAAGCGGCTGTAACGGCATAGTTTTAAAATGTTTTATTTCTTAATTAGATACGCATTAAATCCTTTTGGTTAGAAATTTATTCACTGAGATGTAATTATGTTAATCTAATCTGTTTTATCTTCAATTTGATTTATAATTGTAACTTCAACATCTACTATATCTTTTTTATATTCAATTTGTTTATTTTCTTTTTTAAATGGATTTAATTTATTTATTACATTTGTAAATGTTTCTGACATTGGTTTTAATACATCATCATGAGTAGCTTTAATCATTCCGTTAATTTCATTAACAATAAATTTTGCTTTTTCTATTTTCGTTAATGACTGATCAAGTGTTGATATTAATTCATTGATTTTATCTAATATCATTTGTTTTAATTTTTCATCAAGTGTGGTTGATTTATTGACAGTTTGTTTTATATTATTTATCATATTTTGAATTTCATAATATTCTTTTTCTGATAGTTTTCCTTCAGCTTTTTTTATAAAAAAATCAGCATAGGCATTAATATCATCATCTAGTACCATTTCTTCTAAATAATTTGTTAATTTTTCTATATATCCATCTCTTGTTTTAGGTAAGTCATCTAAATTTATTTTTTTTAAATTATGAGTAGTAGAAAAACTTTTCAAAAAATTTACAGCTCTTACTGCTTCAAATCTATTAAAAGTTTGATAGCTTGTTGCTTCCATATTTTTAATAACGTCAGTCAATATAGTTTCAAGTTTTATGTAATTGTGTTCTTGTTCATTTTCTATTGCTTTCTGACTAAGATATTTAAATTGCCCTATCATTATAAAATCCCTTTAATTTTATTGTGTTATAAATAACCATTTATTCAACATACATTATATACAAGACACCCTGAAGAATTAATGATTATAGGTAAAGAAAAATGGTCATTCACCCCAGTGAATGAATCTCCACTTTTATACAAAAATAGGCATCACTCACACTTTGTAAAACTTTTCTTATTTTAGAATTGGCGGCTTTGTAAATTTACCTTACTAGCTTTTATATATTTTTTCTACTGTTTGCCAAAACTGCTCAAAATCTTCGCCTAGCGTATCCCATAGGACTTTATCATCCAAACCGAAATAGTGATGAGTTAAAACGTCTCTCATTTTGGCGATTTCGCTCCATGGGATGTTTGGATAGTTTTTGACAATCTCTTTTGGAAGCTGTTTTACCGCTTCGCCTATGTTTTCAAAGGCTTTTGCCACGGCATATACTTTTTCTAAATTTTCCGTGAACTCTTCGTATGTTACGCCGTCTGTAAACTTTTTAATATTTTCACACTCTTGCAAAATATCTTTTGCATATAACTTCCAATCTCTGTTCGTGCTAAACATATATGATATCTTTTGATATGTAGCTTTTTAACGACTCTTTGATTGCAGTCTCTCTTACGAGGTCAACTTTCGCATGGAAACTTTCTTCAAGATATTTGTTTAATTTCAAATACGCAAACATTGAAAACTTTTTATCTTTATCTATCTCATAAATAATGTCAACATCGCTGTTTTTGGTTGATTCATCTCTAGCGTATGAACCAAACAGACCTATTTTGCTTATTCCAAATTGCTCATGAAGGAATTGTTTTTTGTTTTTCAAATAATCTAAAATTTGTTCTTTATTCATACAAGCCCCCATAATTTTTTTTCATTATAGCAAAATGTTATTGAAAATTTTAGACTAAACATTTAATCCTTTTAGTTACAATTTGGCATGGCAAAGAAAAATAAGAAAAACTCAAAAATAAACCAAAAAATAAAATACTATTTTGATGATGATCCGTTTGATGTGGGGATTGCAAGAGTAAGTACGCAGACACTTAGCGAGCTTTTTACGACTCTTGGCATCTACGATATTGACCAAAGCAGGGATATGCTTATAAAAATGGCACGAATGTTGTGGAGTGAGGCGGATAGCGGTTTTCGCGCGGATATATTAAACTTTTTCGCACATGAGAACAAAATCTACAAATCAACAACCCCAAAAGAGCCGAGTTTGGAGAGGGATGACAAAATAGATGCGCTTATCGGCGAGCTGCATGTAACGCATGAAGAGGCTGTTTTGCTTCATGAGGCGTTTGCGGATGTGAGAAGCAAAAAGATTACCATAGAGAAGATGGAATCAAAACTGCGACACATAAGATACAATCTAAAAAAAGAGAGAGTCCAGAAAAAAGCTGACGGTGTTTTTGATATTGACGACTCTTTAGAGTTCAATGCCTCTCTTTTCTATACGCTTTATGGGCAGAGTTTTCATAAAATACTGACACTTAACACAAAAAAATATGAGTACGATTATCTGCAAGAGAATGATGAAGAGTCGATTATAGAAGATATTGGCAAAGAAAAAGAGCGCGCAGTAGAGAAAAAACAGCAGGAGATAAACAGCTTCATAAAAAACTTGCCCGATCCGCATCCCTATCTAACCCAAAAAGAGATAGCAAATGCGCTCCGTGCTTCACCGCCTAAAACAAAGGTTTCATATCCGCTTTTAAAAGAGGGGATTTTATCTAGCATTATCACCGGAGAACTAGGAGAAGTGGAGATAGACCTTCACGGCGAGGAGCTTTTGGTTCAGATGCAGCAGCACTGCAAGCTTCCGTATACGGATATAGAACAGCCTTATAATTTAGAGTTACATGTGGAGTTAAACTCACTTTTGGAGGATATCTGGAAGGGCAACAAACTTGATTTTAGCGAAGTTATAAATGACTCCAAAAAAGAGCATGAAGAGCAGTTTTTAAGCGACTTGGCATCTTTGGTCGAGGAGTGCGGTTCGTATGCGGTTTTGCTTCATCTTGGCAGTGCCGATTTGTATGCAAAAGTTTATGATGTTATGCTTGAGATGTTAACTCCTTCACTAACTCTCTCAGCGAAAATCGCACGAAAGAGCGTCAAAAGATTTGTTCACTCCATACATGATGAGATAGCAAAAAAGCAGAGATACGAACTTCTGGCTAGAACGATAAGAGATTTTAAAAATCTTTTTCCGTTGGCACGTGATATGCGAAGAAAACTCACTCTTCACATAGGACCGACAAACAGCGGAAAAACGTATCAGGCTATGCAGAAACTAAAAAGTGCAGGTACGGGATACTATCTCGCACCGCTTAGACTTTTGGCGTTAGAGGGGTATGAGGATTTAAAAGATAGCGGTATTGAAGCTTCTTTGATAACTGGTGAAGAGCAGATAGTCAGCGAAGATGCGACGCATATAAGCTCAACCATCGAGATGGTAAATTTTGACGTGGATGTTGATGTCTGCGTAATAGATGAAGTTCAGATGCTAGATGACCGTGACCGTGGCTGGGCATGGGCAAATGCCATCATCGGCGCACCTGCAAAAGAGATTATCATGACGGGTTCACCGAACGCAAAAGAGGCGATAATAGCACTTGCCGAGTATTTGGGCGAAGAGCTGGAGATAATCGAGTTTGAGAGAAAAAATCCGCTCACACTGTTAGAATCTCCGGTACATGAAAAAGAGGTAGAAGAGAGCACGGCAATAATCGCTTTTAGCCGAAAAGATGTGCTAAAGCTCAAGCAGGTTTTTTCCAAATACTTTAGCGTAAGCGTCGTTTACGGAAATCTCTCCCCCGAAGTCAGGCGAGAAGAGGCAAGAAGATTTAGGGCGGGTGAGACACAGATTTTAGTTGCGACAGATGCCATCGCCATGGGGATGAATCTGCCCATCAAAACCATACTCTTCTCCAAAGCCGAGAAGTTTGACGGAGTCAATGACAGAACTCTGCTTCCGAGTGAGATTCATCAGATTTCAGGTCGTGCAGGAAGATTTGGACTACATGAAAAAGGATTTGTCGGAGCTTTGAGCGGCGATGTTTTAAGCATAATCAAAAAGAATTTTCATAAAGAAGCAAAAACGATAACCATCCCTTTTAAAGTTATGGCAAATCTAGACCATATAAAACTAGTCGGAAGCATTTTAGAAGAGAAATCGCTGCATGAGATACTGAAGTTTTTTGTAAAAAATATGGAGTTTGACGGTCCGTTTGTGGCAACAAACTTGGATGACATGCTAGAAGCTTCCGTTTTAGTAGATAGCTATGATTTGGATTTAACTACAAAGTACCATCTGGCATGTGCGCCGCTTACTTTAAAATCTCCATATATCACGGCAGCGTATGAGAGTTACCTCGGTGCGTTAGAGAAAAAAATGCCTGTAACATACACGACTCCGCCGCTTTTGGGAAGTTATGCGCAAACAACAGACGAGCTTCTGCGTGCTGAGGATATGGTAAAGGAGATTTCACTCTATCTCTGGCTAAGCTACAGATTTAGCGACTACTTTGTAGATGATCAAAGGGCAAGAGCTTCAAGAGGGATTTTGAACAAATTTATAGAAAATTCGCTTCAGCAGAGCCAGCTTGCCACAAAATGTAGAATGTGTGCCGCACCGCTTCCGCCAAACTCACCGTATGGAATTTGCCAGTCCTGTTTTAAGAAAAACTATACAGGACATGGGGTAAACAGAGGATACAGAGGTAAATAAAACATCTAGCTTTTAAGCTGCAACAACTTATCTAAAGGTTTTGTCTGCTTCTCTTGCATATTTAGCATGAGTTGCACCATTGCGTTTTCGTTTATGGGTGCAGTTTTTTTATCGTCGTTGTCAAGGCTGTTTTGAAGCTCTTCAAGCAGCTGTTTTTTGTAGTCTGAAACCATCTTTTCGATCTCTTGCATAGCCTCCGGAGAGTCTCCCATTTGATCTATAAGTTTTTGTTTATACTCGTCTACCATTTTCTCGATCTTCTCTTGGTTTAAATCTGCCAAAAATTTTGCCGCACCCTTAGTCCTCAAATCATTTAAAAACTGCGTAACATCGATATCATCTTTGGTGGAAGTTTCACTGTTTTTCTCGTTGCCACTGTAAGCGTTTTCAAAAGCTTCCCAAAAAGTGCTGATACTCTCTTTTGCCTCAGGAGATGAATATCCGCCGTTGGTGGGATTTAAGAGGCTATCGACTCTGCCCTTAAGATAATCATAATCCATCAAAGTCGGCTTATATTCACTGTTGCCCAGTGTGGCATTGAGCTTTCCCAAATCCAGCGTAAGCGAGAGAGCCATAAGTTTATCGCCTCCGCCCAAAGAGTCAAGCGCGGCACTAAAAGCCTCTTTGACATCATCTGGCATATTTAGAGATGCCAGAGACTCTTCTATGGAAAATTGTTCTTGCGACGTGCCGGACAAGGTACTTTGAGCGTTTTGCGTCACTCTGTTTTGGTAAGTAGTATTTGTTTGCATTTTTACTCCTTTGTCATATATAATAATAAGCAATAAGAGTGCCATTTGCTGAAATTTTATTAACCGTTTTTACGTTTTAGGCTTACCATGTAAAAAATAAATAACAGGAGTGAAAAATGAATTTTGCCGAGTTAGATGCCTATTTGCTCTCAAAAAAGGGAGCTACATTTGATTACCCTTTTGATAAAACGGTGCGTGTATATCGCATTGCTGACAAAATGTTTGCACTTACGGCAGACGAAGAACCGCTATCCATAAACCTAAAATGCGACCCTCTTTACGCCCTAGAACTCCGCTCTTTGTATGAGTCGGTAAAAGGCGGTTACCACATGAATAAAAAACACTGGAACACCGTAACACTCGGCGGCGATGTGGATAGTACGCTTGTCAAAGAACTTATAGACCACTCGTATGAGCTTGTTTACGATAAACTTACCAAAAAACAAAAAGAGTTACTCGGTAGATAAAAATAAAGGATTTGTTATGGACAAAATCAAAAAAAACACACTTGTGTCAATGCTTATAAAGTTAGAAGATGAAGAGGGCAACATCATTGATGATAGTGAAGAACTTATGTATCTTCACGGCGGCTATAATCAAATCTTTAAAAAGATAGAAGATGAGCTTGAGGGAAAAAAAGCAGGCGATACTTTTCATGTAGTACTCACTCCTGCAGAAGCTTATGGAGAGTATGATGAGGCTCTACATGTAAAAGAATTGCTCGAAGATTTACCGGAGGATATCACTGTAGGTACGGAACTTGACGGCGAAGAGGAAGGCATCGTTTATGTGGTTGAGAGCATAGATGAAGAGTATGCAACTCTCAACGCAAATCACGAACTAGCAGGAATCGCACTCATAGCAAGCGGCAAGATTTTGGAGATAGAACAGCTCTCAGATGAGGCAGCGCAAGAGCTGCTTGAGGCGGAGCATCAGCATTGAGGGTGGTTGATGGTTTGGGATATGGAATATTTAAAATAAAGAAAGTATAATTTTCTTACAAAAAAATATTAATTATTATTATATTAAAAGTGTAGATATAAATAGAAAACTAAATAAAATGGGGAGAAAGTTTATTGATACCAAATGTAAATCCAAGTGCAATTGTCAATAATGAAGCAATATTTATTTGGTTAGACATATTGGGTTTTTCAGAAGCATTGGAAGATTTCAATGCATATAAAGAACTACATGCCCTTTTAAATAGTTTTGAAATTTTTTTTCTTACTGATAAAGGATATGATTTACAAGTTATATCCGATGGTATTATCTTAAAGATTACATCAAAAGAATTGAGTGAACTTCGCGAAATATTTGAAGAAATTGCAATAAAACAATTTCAGTTTATACTTAAAGAAAAATATTTTATAAGAGGTGGTATAGCTGTAGGAAACCATTTTGATACGAAAGATAAAGAAAAACTTTTCATGGGTAATGGTCTTTCTCGTGCAGTTAAACTGGAGGGCAAAGTGGTGCATCATGCAGTCATAGGAACAAACAATGAGACAATTAAACGAATGCGTTTAATCTGTGAATTAGAAATTGAGAATGATGAATTATTTGGACTGAAAAAAACGGTTAATGAAAATGGTGAAACACTTTATTTTATTGATTTTCTTGAGCAAAATATAGATTTTGAAAATATGCTACACGGACAAATAGGTAAGAATCAAATAAAACCACAAATTCAAAAAAAGTATCTTTGGATTTACAGATATTATATAAATAAATTTGGAAGTACATATCGACCTTTCGATGATGTATTAGGAGTTTTGTTGTGATAGAACAATTTATAAATTTATTTATTGAAAAATTAGATGATGAAAAGTCAAGTACATCTACACTAGAGAAAATCTTAGAGCAATCTAGTGTAAAAGTGATTGTCATTTTGGGAGCACCTGGAAGCGGTAAGTCGTCGATACTCAAAAATTATCAAGAGAATCATCAAGAAACTGCGGATATTTATAATGTAAAAAACTTTATAGAATTACAAAAGAGTACAACGAAACCAATTTTATTTTTAGATGGTTTGGATGAGTATAGAAATACATCGAACGATAAAGTATTTGTAATTGAAAAATTAGGGGCAAAAATTTCAGCCCTTGATACTACAAAAGTAGTTATTTCCTGTCGGGAAATGGATTGGTATGGGGATAATGATAAAAAAGCTTTAAAAGATGAAATAAAAACAGAAGTAGAAATATATAGGATTCTTCCATTAAACTATTCGCAACAACTTGAATTAGCGATAAAGATGCTAATTGATAGCCCTGAAAAGTTTGTAGAGAATTTATCTGACAAAGGTTTGATCAGTAATCCGCAAATGTTTGTCATGATGGCTGATTTATATATTAAAAATCCAGACCTTAACATCGTTGGTAAAAGTGCGTTATATAAGGAATATATTAAATACTCAAGAGAGGATAACCCACGATATATACGAAACAATCTTAATATTTTGAGTGAAGAAGAAATTTTCAAATTGGGCGGTTATTTAGCTACTTTCTATATTTTTTCTAATATTGATAAATTCGATGAAACTATTCTCGAAAATATTGCTAATACAGATTTTTCTCTTGATAAATTAATCACAGTTTCAAAAAGTAATTTATTTAATGAACAATTTAGACATAGAACAATTATAGAGTTTTTAGCAGGGAATTATCTTGCAAAAAATGTTTTAAATAGTTCTGTTGGAATTGATGTCAAGAGAGTTAAGAGCTTATTTACTGATAATAATAAAATCCCAACAGAATTGAGAGGAACATATGCATGGCTTTGTTCAATAAGTAAAAACCATGAACTCATTGCTGTTGACCCATATTATCAAGCTGTTCATGGAGATAATGCTTTATTTGATATTGAACAAAAAAAAGAGATTATTAAAGATATTAAACTTTATACGCAAACAAGCCCATATTTTTATAAGTTTAATCACAATTTAGACCTACAAGGTTTTTATGATTCACGATTAGAAGAGTTTTTTGCTCAAGAACTACATGAAGCAATTGAGTTAAAAAACCACTATTTTTATTTCATCTGTGCTGTATTAGAAGGTGCAACAGAGTTAGGAAGTAGTCTTCGTAAAAAAATTAAAGGAAAAATCCTTGATAACTCAATAGTAGATTATTATCGAGATAATCTTATTCAAATACTGAACAATGAAGATGATTTTTTAGTTGAAGTCCTTGGTAAAATTAAAAATAATGAATTAGAAGATGAGAAAGATTATCTCAAAGAAGCTATATTAAGAAAACTTTATCCAAGTGTAATAAACTCAAAAAATGTTGCACAATATCTTCAGTTATATTCATCAAAAGAAATTATAAGTCATTGCTATTTTCTTGAAGAGACACCATATGAAGAGCAAAAACAATTAGTTGATGAGATACATCAATTTAGTTTGCGTGAGAATGATAATAATCAACAATTAATTATTAAAGATACTATCAAACATTTTGTAGATTTATATTTTCTAAATACAGCGCTTAAATTTAATGAAGAGTTAAATGCAAAAGAGATTTTTGAGATTTTAAAATATTTTAAATCGAAATATTACAAAGATTATGAGTCAATTGATTTTGACAGATTCTCATGGCGTTTAAAGGAAGGGCAGTATGATGAAAAGATACAAAAACTTGCAAATGAGCTTTATAAACTTTATGTTCAAGATAAATTGGAGCATAAGGATGAAGACCGTTTTTATTTTTTCGATTTTCAATATTTTTTCGGATTACAATTTCCAAACAATCAGTATGAAACATTATTAGGCTTTCTATCAAATGAAGTAGGTACTACGAAAAATGAGAACTTATTATTAAGTGCAATTTCATATGCACCAAGAGATGAAGAAAAAAAGATTATTCCAATAGATGAGTTACAAGCAAAAGCAAAAGAATTCGGATTAGAAAAAGAACTGGAGATGAAGTTAAATCCTCTTAAAGCAGAGTGGGAAATTGATCATGAAAAACGAATAGAGAAAAAAAGAAAAAAAGAGAAAGAAGAACTTGAAGCTAATGAAGAACATTTTGCAAAAAAAAGTGACGAAGAGATACAAAAATCATTTAATGATTTGTATTGGTTTAGTAAATTTGTCTATTTTGAAAGAGAGAAAAAAGAGTTGAAATTTATCACTCAAAAGACTTATGAACGACTTAAAGAACTTTTGAAAGCATCCATATTTGGTGAATTAATTGAACCTGAAATATTAACAATTCAGCAGTTGGCTCAAAATAAGGGCAATCATCGAAATATTGATACAATGTATTATGCTGCTTTGGCGTTGAACAATGATAATGATATTGTTAAAAAAATAAAAGATGAGAGTTTTTTAAAATATCTATATATAAACTCTTTACTATCAAGTAATACTGGCAATATTAAGAAGGAAAATTTTCATGAAAAAGTTGATGCTTCTTTTGCACTAAGTACTCAAAAAGAATATATCAGTATTTTGGTGTTAACTCATATATCTGAACTTGAAAATATAGTAATGAAATATGTAGAAAATGAAATAGATGCTAAGTTACTTAAAACTTTGGCTATGGCTCATGATTACAATCAAAGAGGTTTTAAAGATTCATTCATTGATGAATTTTTGAGTGTATTTAATTTTCATATTTCACAAGAAGATTTGACACAATTAAAATCATCTGCTGATGAATCAAATAAAGTCACAATAGAAGTTTTGGAATGCTTTACAGGCAACGAATGCAAAGAATTTTCAATGGAAATGGCAATAGCCATGTATGATATATTTTCCCATAATAACTTTAGGGCTTTTAATCCTTATCCAAATCCTAAACGAGTTTCTGCCGTTAGCAAAATGATGCTTGCATTTAATACGGAAGAATCAATTGAAAGTGTTAATGGTATACAGTCAAGAAAAAACACTTGTGCTGATTTTTTAAGGAATCAAGTTCTGAAAATATTTAGATTAGAGGAATGTGAAGAATTACTCAAAGAGCATAAAAATGATATTTGGACTAACCAAATAAAGCATGCAATTGATGAGAAAAAACAAGCTAATATGGATGCTCAAGGGTATGGACATTACCCAATTGAATATGTTAAAGATTTTTTATTGAAACAGTCAATTATTTCTGAAAAAGATTTTTTTGAAGATGTTTGTATTAGATTGAATAACTTAGCTATTAGAATAAAAGCTAGTAGAGACGACCAAAAAGATAAATTTTATAATAGCAAAGTATCAAAAGATGAAAACTCGTGTAGAGATATTCTTTTAAACGATTTAAAACTTTTGTATGAAAAAGAATGGCTCTTAACACGGGAATCATACGAAGCAAATAATAAGCGTGTAGACATAAATATTAAATATAAAAACAATAATGATTATGAAGTACAAATAGAGTGTAAAAAGGATAAAAATAAAGATTTATTAACTGGCATAGAAACACAGCTTATTAATCAATATTTTTCATCTGGTGTTCAATATGGAATTTATCTCGTTTTTTATTTTGGAGAATGTAAGAAAACTTCCGAACAAACTTTGAAAGAACTTGAAGAAAAAATTTCTGAAAAATATATCAATAATATAAAAATAATCCTTATTGATTTACAAAAATAAAAATAAAGTTTCATGACAAATTGCAATATTTTTTATTACTCTCTATTTTTCTTGCTAGTATGTTTGTAATTATTTGATTTTTTTGGAGCGTACAGATGATAGAAAAAGAACTTATCCACAGCCTGACTAAAAATTTTGAAGATTTTGCAAATCAAACAGACGATAAGGTTGAGTTTTGGTTGGCAAGAGATTTACAACACTTACTCGGTTATGCTGAATGGCGTAATTTTCAAAATGCCATTTCAAAAGCAAAAACTGCTTGTGATGTATCGGGTCAAAATATATCAGACCATTTTGTTGACATCAACAAAATGGTTGAAATAGGGTCAGGTGCGACAAAAGAGGTCGATGACATCATGCTTACTCGTTATGCATGTTATCTCATCGCTCAAAATGGAGACAGTAAAAAAGAGCAGATTGCTTTCGCGCAAACTTACTTCGCTCTTCAAACAAGAAAAGCCGAACTCATTGAACAGAGATTACTGGAAAACGAGAGAGTAGAGGCTAGAGTTAAATTGGCTCAAACAGAAAAAGAACTCTCAAAAGTGATTTATGAACAAACGGGAGGCAATGACAATTTTGCACTCATCAGAAGCAAAGGTGACCAAGCACTTTTTAATCGTACAACGGCACAGATGAAAGAGAAATGGAATATAAAAAATAAACCTTTAGCCGATTTTATGCCGACAATTTTACTCAAAGCAAAAGATTTTGCAACGGAAATCACTATTTACAATGCAAGAGAAAACAATATGCAAAGTGAAAATCAAATCTCAAATGAACATGTAACAAATAACAAAGCAGTAAGGGATACGCTTATCTCCCGTGGCATAACTCCTGAAAATGTAAAGCCAGAAGAAGACATCAAAAAAGTTGAAAGAAAGCTTGCCAGCGAGAAGAAAAAAACTTTGGGTAGTAAAGATAGTTTGAAATAAGGAAAAAGACAATGAATAATCAAATCAAGTCAAACATAATCATCTACAAAGATATAAATGGAGAGATAAAGCTTGATGTATCACTTGAAAACGATACCGTATGGCTGAGTCAGAAGCAGATGGAAGTGCTTTTTGATAGAGATAAGTCTGTTATCTCAAGGCATATAAGAAATATTTTTAAAGAGGGCGAACTCGATAAAAACTCAACTGTTGCAAAAAATGCAACAGTTCAAAAAGAGGGAGGGAGAGAAGTCGTAAGGGAGATTGACTTTTATAACCTAGATATGATTATCTCACTTGGTTACAGAGTAAATTCTAAAAGAGCCACAAGCTTTAGAGTCTGGGCAACAAAAGTCTTAAAAGAGTATCTCGTAAACGGCTATGCTATTAACCAAAAAAGGTTAGAACAAAAAGGGCTTAAAGAGTTAAATGAGACTATATCACTCCTGCAAAATACTATCTCACAAAGTGAGCTTGAACTTCATGAAGCCAAAGGGCTGTTGGATGTAATACTAAACTACTCTCGTACTTGGTCACTGTTACAAGGTTATGATGAGGACTCTTTACATGTAAACATTGAGCCAAAAGAAGCAAAGTTCGTTTTGGATTTTGATGAGGCAAAAGAGGCTATCGCACAACTAAAAAGGGAGCTTATGAGAAAAGGCGAAGCTACCGAGCTTTTCGGACATGAAAAAGCGGGAGAGTTTGGCGGAATGGTGCGAAACATCTACCAAACATTTGGCGGTGTTGATTTGCTCCCTAGCGTAGAAGAGAAAGCGGCAAATCTGCTCTACTACATCATCAAAGGGCATCCGTTTAATGACGGCAACAAACGCATCGGTGCTTTTATATTTATTCTCTTTTTGGCTAAAAACAATATGCTTTATAAAAATAGCGGCGAGCTAAAAATCAACGATAACGCCCTTGTGGCACTTTCACTCATGACTGCCAAAAGCGACCCGCAACAAAAAGAAACTGTGATAAATCTGATAGTAAATATCTTGGGGGAATAGATGGATAAACTCATAAGAAACTCTACGGCAGAATTTTTGATATTTACTTCTCAAAGTGGTGAAAACAGCATAGAAGTAAAAGTTTTTGACGAATCTGTTTGGCTAACTCAAAATATGATAGCCCAGCTTTTTGATGTACAAAGACCAGCTATCACAAAACACCTGAAGAATATTTTTGAAAGCTATGAGTTAGATGAAAATTCAGTTAGTTCCATTTTGGAACATACTGCTAATGATGGTAAAAATTATAATACAAAATACTATAACTTAGATGCCATCATCTCCGTAGGATATAGAGTAAACTCAAAAAAAGCGACACAGTTTAGACAGTGGGCAACTGGTGTGCTAAAAGAGTTTGCTATTAAAGGGTTTGTGCTTGATAAAAAGCGACTTGAAAACGGTTCATTTTTAGGACAAAACTATTTTGATAAGCTCTTAGAAGAGATAAGAGAAATTCGTTTAAGTGAGAGGATGTTTTATCAAAAGATTACTGATATTTATACCACAAGTGTGGATTACAACAAAGACGATGAGACCACCAAAAAGTTTTTTGCAAAGGTGCAGAACAAACTTCATTTTGCTATTCACGGTCATACAGCAGCCGAACTCATCTACTATAGAGCAGATAGTCAAAAAGAGCATATGGGACTAACTTCTTATGATAATGCACCTAGTGGAAAGATACTAAAAACAGATGTTACCATAGCAAAAAACTATCTCTCAAAAGAAGAACTTGACTCCCTTGGTCGAATCGTCAATGCTTTTTTAGACCTTGCAGAAGGTAGAGCTAAGAGAAATATCCCAATGAATATGGAAGATTGGGCTTCAAGGCTTGATATGTTTTTAGAGTTTGATGATAGAAAGATTTTACAAAATGCAGGAAAAATTACCAAAAAGATAGCAGATGAACATGCCCTGAGCGAATTTGAAAAATATCGTGTGGTTCAAGATAGACTTTTTATGAGTGATTTTGATAAACAACTTTTAGAATTACAACGCAAAAAATAACGAAGGAAAAAAAATGGTTTCAGTAAAATATCTTCATCAGGTTCAGGCACTTTTGCTCTCTGGTTTTATGAGTTTTATCATGTCGGGAGCGATTACATTTATCAACTTAGGGTTGGTGGATGATTTTGTTTCAGTTTGGATACATGCATGGTTAGTCGCGTATGCTATCGCATTTCCGACCATATTGCTTGTATTTCCTTTTGCCCGCAAGCTAGCTATGAAAATAGCATCCAAATAAAAAATGTCAAAACTACTAATTTTATTGATATTTATTTTACCTCTGTTTGCAAAAGAGCCAAATTTCGGCAAGTATGACGGAAGTGCGGTCATCTTGGATCTAAACAGTTCAGAAAAAAGAGTTTTTGGAATGCGTGCAGATGAAAAATTTAGTCCGTGTTCTACTTTTAAAATCCTAAACTCTATGATAGCTCTTGATAGTGGAGTTGTAAAAGATGAGAATGAGGTTATAAAGTGGGACGGCATAAAACGAGAATACCCTGCATGGAATCAAGACCATACTATGCGTTCCGCCATAGCTGTATCTGCCGTATGGTTTTATCAAGAACTGGCTAGTCGTATAGGCGAGCAGAGAATGAAAGAGTATGTAAGCAGAGTTAAGTACGGTAATGCGGATACTTCCAATACTCTTACGGACTTTTGGCTTGGAAATGGAAGTCTCAAAATCTCTTTAAACGAACAGGTTGATTTTCTCTCACGACTTATGCGCAATGATTTGGACTTTCCCCAACATGTAATGGACACGCTTAAAGATATTATCACTTTAGAAAAAAGTGATACTTACCTGCTTGGCGGAAAAACAGGAAGCTGCGGTGGGGCAGGCTGGTTTGTAGGTTTTGTGCAAAACCATGACAAAACCACTGTTTTTGCTTTTAACATTAAAGGCGAGGGCGCAAACGGAGTAGAAGCAAAAAAAATAGCTTTGGAATATTTGAAAAGATGAGCGGTTACAAAATTGATGTAAAATTAGAAAAAAGATTAAAAACACTCACAAATTATTAGGCATAAATAGTACCAAGCCGCTTTGTTGATAATGGATAGTCTTGCATCCAGTCGATTTGATGTGACAAATATCCACGATTTGGTGCATCGTTTGGTGCATAGGTTTGGGCATCGACACCGGAGCCGTATTTTGAAAAAGCTTTGTCGATAATTTGTGCAAGTTTTTCTGTTAAAGCTTCACCCTTTAGGTTTTGTAATTCATTAGAATTATATGCATTGTTTATAGCTTCGCTTGCTACTGATGAATTACTGCCAAAACCGGCACTCCCATCAGCCCAAAGTACCCCTATGATATTGTTTCCTGCACGATAAACGGTATGTGCTTTTGTTTGCGCCTGTTGTTCAAGTATCTGTTGCCTTTGTGATTCGCTAGGCTCTTTAATGGTATTTATAATGTCTTTTATGCTTGAATCAAAAAGTTTCTTTTGAGGTGTATCAAGTGCTACTAATGAGCTAACGGGAATTGACTGGATATTCATCTCTACTCCTTTGATTTGAAAGGTTTTTTAAACGATTTTACATTTATTTTTTATTGAAATATAATAAGCAATAGTAATTCCAATGTGGCAATAGTTATCTAAGTGTGAGTAGATTTTTATTGAAATAAGCAGTTCGTTTGTTGCCGATAGATAGGTGTTGATATTTGAAGTCTCAAATGTGAACTATGAGAGGCTAAAATAGTTTTAAATAATTGAGCTTTACGGTTATACGGAGCTAAAAAAAAATAAGGAGTTGTTTTTATGATAAATTGCAGAGTTGCGAAGATTGAAGATGTAAAAGAGTTATGCAGGCTGTTAAATCAGCTTTTTACACAAGAGGCGGAATTTCTGCCCGATGAGATGTCACAAGAAATAGCCTTAAAAAAAATTATCTCAGATGAGAGTATCGGAGAGATTTTTGTTGCACAAAAAGATGACAAAATAGTTGCAATGGTAAATATCTTATATACCGTCTCAACGGTTTTGGGAGCAAAAGTGGCTATTTTAGAAGATATGATTGTAGATAAGCGGCATAGAGGGCAAGATATTGGCTCGACACTAATAGACTTTGCCATAAAAAAAATAAAAACAAAAGGGTGTATGCGTGTAACTCTCTTAAGTGACGGAGATAACTTCAAAGCCCATAAATTTTATGAAAAACAGGGTTTTGTAAAATCCACTATGATACCTTTTAGAAAAGTTATAGATAGATGCTAGTCAAACACAAATTTTTAAACTCTTACCCACTTGTGGGCAAAAAGATACTTATCATCGGTACATTCAACCCCGATGTATCATGCAACAAAGCAGAATTTTTCTACGGCAGAGCAAAAAACTACTTTTGGGACCTGCTTCCCTCCATGTTCGGCAAAGAGAGCCTCAAGGGTGATGTAGAAAAACAAAAAGAGTTTTTAGAAACATACGATATCGAACTAAGCGATTTGATACTTTTAGTCGCTCTAAATGAAGCCGATATTTGCAACTACGGCGATGACAAACTAAAAGATGTCAAAGAGTACAATACCGACAATATTTTAGAGATTTTGAAAAAGGGCAAGACAGAAGAGGTCTATTTTACTAGAAAATCGTTTGATAAAAGTGTAGAAAATATAAAATCAGAGATCTATAAGATAAAAATTTTTTGTGATGAGAACAGCATAAGATTCAGATTTTTACCGACGCCTGCACGCTTCTTAACTGAAAAAAAGCGTCAAGAGTGGCAAGAGAGGTTCAGATAGATATGCAGATTTGGAAAAAGAGTGAAAGAAAAAAATAACACAAAGTACATAGTATGGATGATCATTGCCATGCTTTTTTGGGGTATCGCATGGACTGCCGGCAAGGTTGCAGCGGAACATTCAAATACGCAAGCAGCCGCTTTTTGGCGTTACGGGATCTCTTTTATAACCATCATTCCGCTTGTCTGGTATTTGAAAACTCCGCTTAAGACGGATCGGATCGGATTTTTATATATGTTCTTAGCAGGGGCGTTAACTTCACTCTTCAACTATCTATTTTTTACGGGGCTTGCACACGGAGATGCTGGATACGGCGGAACTATGGTCACTTCTCTGGCGCCTATTATTACCTATGCGCTCTCTATCTCTTTTTTAGGCACAAAAGTCTCTGCTAGGCAGATAACGGCGCTTGCAATAGGAGTATTTGGCGCGCTTGTTCTTCTTCGCATACCGTTTGACGGATTTGCTTTTTTAAACGCAGAGAGTTCCTACTTTTTAGGTTGTGCAGTAGTGTGGGCGCTTGTTACGGTAATCTCTCAAAAAGTATCTTCAAGAGCGGATCCTATGTTTTACTCTTTTGTGGTATTTGGGATTACCGCTTTCATAAATATGCTCTTCGCCCTTCCTCATCATCCGTTTGACTTTGAGGCATATGACGGCATATTTTGGGCAACCATACTCTTTATCGGGATCGTTCCTGGAACATTTAGCACTGCTCTATATTTCGTCTCGGCAGGCAAAGTCGGAGCGGACAAAACAGGCGTGTTTATGTTCATCGTCCCTATAGGCGCAATGGTATCAAGCGCTATCGTATACAAAGAAGAGATCGCTATGACGACCGTGATCGGATGTTTGCTTGCGTTTGCGGCAATAATCTTATTTAATATCAAAAGATCTAAAAAATTTTCAAATTAAAAGAAAAGAGAGTAATATAGCAAACAGCAGTTACATAATAAAAGGTCGTTAATGCTAAAAAAATATTATCACTACTTTTTTTTACTGACCTTGGCGGTTATAGTTTTTTACAGCAGTGATTTTAAGGTTATCATTGCCGGAATCGCTATTTTTTTAGTTGGTATGATTTTTATGGAGGATGGATTTAAACTCTTTAGCGGCGGAGTTTTAGAGAGAGCTTTGCATGTAAGTACAGATACCGTTCCAAAAGCCGTTGCCATAGGCATTATAGCCACATCTATCGTGCAAAGTTCATCTCTGATTTCTATAATAATTATCTCATTTTTAAGTGCGGAACTTATAACATTAAGCGGTGCTATCGGTGTAATATTTGGCTCAAACATAGGTTCAACTACAACCGCATGGATAATATCATCTTTGGGTCTGGAAATAGATATAGCGACCTATGCAATGCCTATGATAATTTTTGGAGCGGTATTTGTTTTTTCCGATACTAAAAGCTATCAGGGTGTCGGAAAGATTTTGCTTGGACTCGGTTTTGTTTTTTTGGGTATCGACTACATGAAAGACGGTTTTGAAGTTTTACAAGGCAGGTTTGACCTCTCAAAATATGCGCTGGAAGGCTATCTTGGAGTTCTTGTATACATCTCTTTTGGACTTATCGCCACTGTCATCATGCAGTCAAGCGCGGCAACTATGGCACTTATCATAACGGCACTTGCAACAAACCAAATCATTTTTGTAAATGCCCTTGAACTTGCTATCGGAGCAAATGTCGGTACGACGATTACTGCGATTTTGGGAGCCATTTCCTCAAATGCAAACGGAAAAAGAGTAGCACTTGCACACTTTATTTTCAACTTTACGGCGGCGGTTGTAGCAGTGGTTTTTTTATATCAGCTTATGGATTTTACGACATTTTTGGCTTCAAAAATAGGTATAGCAGACCATGATTACGGTATGAAGTTGGCACTTTTTCATACTGTTTTTAATACCATGGGAGTACTTATAATCTCACCTTTTACAAAAAAATTCGTAAAATATCTTGAGATGCTTTTTATTGAGGTAAATCTCTATGCGCTAAAGCCTCTCTACCTTGACAATGTGGTTATAAATGTACCCGACGCCGCCATCGAATCCATAAAAAAAGAGACTATACATCTTTACGACAGCGCTATTGAAGCGATTTCTCACTCCATGTTTTTGCATCGACACGCTTTTATAAAAAATCCGGATCTGGTGGGTGCTGTTAAAAATTCAGACATGAGCATAGATGCAGATATAAGCAAGTTTTATACAGACAAAGTTAAAACACTTTACGGTGAGATTATCCATTATGCAACGCTCTCTCAAGAAAACATGAACGAAGAGAATCAAAACAGAGTTTATGATTTAAAGCTCGCTTCTCGTGAGATTGTAGAAGCTATGAAAAATATGCGTGATTTGCAAAGAAACATATTTTACTACTCAAAATCAAAAAACTCATATATAAAAGAGGAGTATAACAACCTAAGAGTCTATATCGCTAAAACGATAGATACGATAGAGAAACTAAAAGAACATGTAGATGATCTAGACGTTATAACTTCAATCGAACTCTTAAAAGAGGGCATTAAAGGCTTGGACAGCATAAAAAACAGCCGTATTGATACGCTTATAAGAGAAAATAAGATTGACTCAAAAATGGCGACTTCTCTTATAAATGACAGTGCTTTTGCCTATGATGTATCGCAAAAGTTGATACAGGTTGCTACGATATTATGGATAAAAGATAAAGATATCAGAACTCTGGGGGTACAAAAATGAAAATTGGTAAAGTGCTTGAGGGCATTGAGAAGTTATTTTTTAGCGATATAAACGATGAAAAAAAGCAAGAAAAACTAAAAGAAAAGCTTCTAAAAAAAATAGAAGAGACAAAGATAGAGATAAAAAACTCCAGTACGGATGAAGAGCTGCGAGACCTAAAAGCAAAACTCTACATCCTAAAAAAACTGCTTGAGAGAGTTTAAATCACATAGAGTATAAAATATACTCGATTGCCTCTAAAAGTTTGGCGTTATCAACGCTGTTTGCATATGCGTATGCAAGTGCTGCGCCTGCTCCAACTCCCTCTTTTGCTTCGCCATCGTCATACTTTTTAAGCACGTCGATAGTTGCATCTTCAAATGAAAATGTCGTGTATATCGCATTTGGCGTATAGCTTAGAAGCGACAATATATGTGCTATGTCTGAGTTCTCGTCATTTGCCACCCAGAAAGTTGTTGCAAGAGTGATATTTTCATGTTTTACTCTCATCAAAACATCCTCTCTTAGTTTATCTGCAACAAGCAGGCACGCTGCCATCTGCGTTCCGCCGGCTAAGACAATGTGAAATCTTTTTGATGCGCTCATCAAAAAACCGGCACAAAAGAGAAGCATATTGTCGCTTACATGTGAGAGCTTCTCAAAGTTGCTCATCTCATCATTTACTAAAGAGAGAGCCTTATTTATGGTTTCATCTCTTATGCCGCTCGGTACATGTAAAAAACTTGACGAAAAATCGCCTCTGCAGTTATACCCGAGTGCCAAAGCCGTTGCTGTTGCAGTCGTCGTTCCGCTTGGCGTACTCTCTGCTAAAATAAGATAACTTCCCTTCAACTCATAACTCTCTCCATAAGCAAACCCTTTGTTAAAAACAGACCTTGCATCTATGTTCGCACCTGTTGCTATGGATTCTGAGGGCAAGATACCAAAACTTTTATATGTAGAGTTTTGCGGAAGTTTAACAAGACCCAGATCCAAAATCTCGATGCTGCTAAATGGAACAAGGTTGTGTACTGCCCTTGTAATTATTGCAGGAGTCGGCACGCCTGTAGGAGTCTCTGCAAGTTCGCCGAGTGAAAAAACTTTTCCATTTGTAATAAACTCCGCATCAAGCGTGGGCGTGAGAGAAATCATTCCGGGGATTCCAGCTTGCGTAATCCCGTCAATTTCGCATGTTTTTGTGACTGATGCCGCTAGTAAAAAGTCTGCTTTGCCGCTTGGCAGAGTATCTGGCTTGTTTGTAAATATATTGTACGTGTTCATTAATCTAAATTATCCTTGTTGATAATGCCTTGAGCAAGAAGCTCTTTTATAACTATCTCCGTCATATCGCTTTTAAAGTTAAACTCATAGCGTATATCCATGACATATGCCTTTAGTTCCATATCCAAAAGAGATTTGTGCTCATAGATTTTGTTTGTAAATAGTACTTCTATAGGTTTGTTGAGATAGACATATCTTGAAACTTGTGCCGCTTCAATGGCGATTTTACGGATTTTGTCCATGGGTGCATCAATTGGAAGCATAACTTTTGCAACTACTTGACAGTAGAGTTTTCCCGAGTTGCTGTTTGAAACGGAGGTGTTCATAAGCACCATGTTTGGAACAACAACCATCGAATCATAAGAGGTTACAATCCGTGTCGCACGAAGTCCAATGTATACAACTTCACCGTAATCTCCGCCCACTTTTATCTTGTCGCCGACTTTAAAAGGACGGTCAAAAAGAAGCATAATCCCGCCGAATATATTTTTGAGCAAATCCTGCGTTGCAAAACCGACAGCTATCGCCACAGAAGCGAGAGTCGTCAGAAGCATCTCTTTTGGAGGGTTATATACAATCTTCATGATTGCTATTATAAAGAGCGTCCAAAGAGCGATTCTCAGGACGGGAATAAGCCCTTTTATGGGTATTCTGGCTCTAGCGCTCTTTTCTGCAAAAAACTCAAATATTTTTGTCAAGAGAGTTATAAATATGTAAGTAATGACAAAAAAGAGCAGTGTCAAAAGAATTTTTGAGAGAGAAAATATCACAAAAAAATCCATAAGGTCAACTTCTGATGAGACATCTTTTGGCAAAATATCGGCAGCGTATAACATCTGCATAAAAAAAGTTAAAATGAAAAGAGTTGTAAATTTCATATAAGCACTCCCTTTAGTGGATAAAATTTTTAGATAGTAGAGAGTCATGTATCTGCTTATAGACGGCGGGATTGATGTTGTACTTTTTATGTGGTTGTATCAGCATTCCTTCTTCTAGCATCGGCATAAGCATCTTGCGGCACTCCTCGTGGGATTCATTCATCACGATAGAGAAGTCATTTAGCGTAAGTCCGTCATGGAGTATAAGTGCTTGAAGTGCAAAAAGAGCTTCAGGAGAGATGTTTTCAACAAACGAGTAGTCAAAGTCGTCTATCTCAGTGATAAAGATAGTTTGCTCATCAATCTTCTCAATCGCTCTGACCAAGTAGAGCATGGCAAGAGAGATATTTCCATTTGATAGTTTGTGCAGCTGTTTAAAAAATTTCTCTTCTAAAAAATGGTGTTTGACATCGTCGTCTAGCTTCTCAAATGCAGCGCTTTTGAAGCTCTCATCTTTTGGAATAAACTCTATTTTTAGATTTTCATGCTCACTGCGCTTAGAAATTATCTCTTTTATATTTTCAGTGCTTAATGGTTCCATAAATATCTCATTTGTAAAGTAGTTTGAGATGGAGATTGTTTTGTTGAGGTAGCTCCAAGTCTCAGGAGTCAAAATACCTATCCAGAGCACTTTTTTTGTAGTGTAGGAGATAAGTTCAAAGAGCATCTTGATGCTCTCAAATCCTCCAATCTTTTTTAAAAACATATGGTGAAGGTTTTCTAAAATAATTATTTTTGCACTTTGTGTGTTGTTAAGATAATCAATCAGATCTTTATTTGTAGCAATCCCCTCTATGCCAAAGAGAAAGTTGAAGTATTTAAAGTACTCCTCTTGAGTGAATAACTTCTTATGCAACTCACCTTTTATTATGTCGGTATCAGGAATAGTGCCTAAGAATGAGTTTAGCATTGAGCTGACCCCGCATCCCTTTTCACCGATTATGGCACAGGTTACGAAACGATTTTTTGTCCAGTTTGTAAAAGATTTTTGAAGCTCTTTTATCTCCTTTTCTCTATTTACGAAAAAGTGCATTTCTGCAGGACGAAGCTCATAAAGCTTTTTATGATTTTCAGGAAGATTTTGCAGTGCGGATTCGCTCTCTTGTATAAATTCTGAAAGCTCAAAAGAGATAAGTGCTTTTTTATCAACTATGCCTAGAAGTTTTTTAAATTTATCAATTTTGTTTTTTAGAGACGCTAGAATGCTGCCGGTTTTGGAATCGCTGGATTTATCGCCCACTTATCGCCCTTGTTTGTCAAATCTTGCTTTATTTTAGCATATTTATAATATATCGAGCATGGTCAGTGAGCCATATTCAACTTTTATGGCAAAAGCCTCTTCAAGCGTTATATTGTTTATGATGCAGAGCAAAACACGGATAACTCCTGCATGGGTTATAACCAAAACAGATTCTTTGTTCAGCGAGGGCAAAAATTCTAAAAAAAACTCCGAAACCCTTTTTATATATTCTTTATATGGTTCACCATCAAGTGAGCCTATCCACTGTAAAAAGTTTATATACTCTACCTCGCCCTGCGCGATAATCTCATCAAAGCTAAGTCCCTCATGCACTCCCCACGACTTCTCTCTGAGCTTATCTGTAAAGATTGCATTTTCCACATGTAGAGAGTGTTGAAGAGTCTCTTTTGCACGTTTCAAATCTGAGCAGAAAACCGCATCAAACTCCAAAATATCAACTTTTTTTGCAAGCTCTTTAGCCTGAATGTACCCTTTTTTAGAGAGTCCTATTTCATTATGCCCATTGTAGCAGTTTTGGTATCTCTCCTCTACCTCGGTATGGCGAACAAGAGTTAACTTCATGTAAGCAGACCAAATATAAGAACGTTTAGCAAAACCAGCTCCGTCACTTCAATCAAAAAGCCGTAGATATCGCCGCTAAAACCGCCGTATCTTTTCATAAAAAATAGTTTTATAACAAACAAAACTAACAAAGCACTCACAAGCAAGAGTAGTTTGTTATAGAGCAGAACTGCCAAAAATGAGTAAAAAAGTGCAACAAGCATTTGCGTTTTTGTAAACTCCTCTTTTGCCAAAGCACCCATTCCGTTTTTGCTTATATATGGGTAAAAAAAGATTGCCAAAACAGCGTTTAGCCTTGAGAGCATCAAGACAAGAGGTAAAAGCCAAAAAGCCTCAAGTGCTGCAAGAGAAGATGCTTTTAGGATAAGAAACGTAACGCTCATTATCATCCCCATCCCTCCGACATGAGAGTCTTTCATCACCTCTAATGCCCTCTCTTTTTTCACGAAAAGCCCGTCAACAGTATCGCTGAAACCATCAAGATGAAGTGCGCCCGTGAGTAAAACCCAAAGAGCAAAAATGATAACGGCTAAATGTGTTGAATCAACATAAGAATTTAAAAACGAGTGCAAACTCCATAAAATAGAGCCTAAGATAAAACCTACAAGAGGGTAGAACATCACGGCATAACCGTTGATGCCTTTGTAAAAATCATGTATTTTAAACATAGGAACAGTTGTTAACATGGAAATTGCAAGGGCAAAACCTTTAAATATGTTTCTCATTTTATCCTCGTGGAGATTCCGGCAACGGTGTGGTAAACTTCATCACATCCGCTTGCTATAAGTTGAGATAGTTTTCCGCTGATATCTACAAACTCCCGTGCAAGAGCGTTATCGGGAATGATACCGCATCCAACATCGTTTAAAACAAAAACTACCGTTGTTTCAAGCGACAAAACAGCTTCTAACTCTTTTTTCATTTCAGTAAAACCAAACCCGTGATAGAGCATATTGTTTATCCACATGCTGACACACTCGACTAAAACGGCACTTTTACATGTAGAGATAATTTTATAGAGTTTTAGAGCCTCTTCGACCGTCTCAAACTGTTCTCTTCTTTGCTCTTTATGTTCATCAACTCTTTGTTGCATCTCGTCATCTATAAATTCGGTAGTAGCCAGATAAAGTGGTTTGCCAAATGAGTTTTGTAGTATGTAGTTTTGGGCATTTAGCGATTTTCCGCTTTTGATGCCGCCGATAAAGAGTGTTTTTTTATTGCTCATAAAACGCCTTTTGAGTTCATTTTGTTATTTTAACAAAAATAATATTTTATACCACAGAGTATAATTGCTTTATATTAAGGTTGCTGAAATAAAATATACGTATGGGTAGCACTTTTAAGTGTGTTGCTGCACTTTTTAATAGTTTGAGATAGGTGTCTTAAAAGAGTAAGAAAGGCTCTTTTGAGGTAGTGTTTGTATTAAATTTAAAAAGGAAGTTTATCATGAGTAAAAAAGATGCTTATAAACAAAAAATCGAAGCAGAGTTAGAATTGGTTCAGGTTAAATTAGCAGAGTATAAAGCAAAGAGTAAGATTTATGCGGCAGATGTTCATATCAAGTATATTGAACATGTTGATGAACTTGAACACATGTATGAGGCTACTAAAGCAAAACTAAAAAACCTTGATGAAGCCGGCGAGGAAAAATGGGAACACTTTAAAGATGATGTAGAGAGTGCGTGGAATGCTCTAAGCGCTTCTGTAAAAGATGCTGCCGAAAAATTTAAAAAGTAAAATTTCATCCACTCTTCTCCTAAAGCAAAGCTTTAGGAGTCTCGCTTATTCTTAATCATTCTTATAGTATATAATTGTTCTGTTCTATCAAAAAAATTTATACAAACATCTTTTTTGTTACCCTACGTTGTTAAGTTTAAAACGGTTGATATCGTTTGTCGCTAAGGTTTTATCATTTTTAATATTAAGTAAATAAAGGGATTTGTTTTTTAAAAGAGGGAAGAAAAACTCCACCCAAAAGGTGGATGGAGCGTAAAATTAGAGATTTTTACTAAGATTAGTAAAGATCTTGACTTGGATGGTTAGGTTTGCTAGCTTCTGTGTTGCTATCGTTGTTTATATCGTAAGTTACGATGTTGTCAGCTTGAAGAGCACCTAATGTAAGAGCGATTAATAAAATGATGTTTTTCATCTTGTATCCTTTGGTAAGAGAGCTTTACCCTCTAGTATTTTTAAATCGGAGTAATTTTATCCGATTTAACTTTTTGGCTTCTTATCGTTTTTCAAGTAGCAATTTTTTTTAAGATTATATTATGCTGACTGTCCCATATTTTTCTGCGTGGGAGTGTGTATTTCAGGTTATTTTTCTATCCTATTTTGTGTCATTTTGGAACATAAACTCTTTATATATTTATTTAACTTTTTACTTAACTATGTTATAATCAAACTTATAATATAAATACATATATGGAACTGTAAATGCTGTATTTAAATTGTTCTGATATGAATTTAATATGGAGTTGTTATTATGAAAAGAACCATCGCAAACACAAATAACTATTTTTCTTCTTCTGTTAAAAAACAAACAATGATTGTAAATTCTGTATATACTTCTGCTAAGGTTGAAGGTTCTAAAACAACAAAAAAAGAACTTAAAGAACATTATAAGCTTATCCATTCATAATTTCTTCAATTTTTGATTTCAACAACTCTCTCATAGGCTCATAATCACAATTATAGCCTTGATGAATTTTTTGAATATAGTTATCACCATTTTTTAAATTTAATCCTATCATTGGAAAGCCATTTTTAGCCAAAATAATATCACATACCAATCTACTCAGCCTGCCATTACCTTCTCTAAATGGATGCATGAAAAGAAACTCACTAATAAATTGAGCCAAATCTAAGGTAATTATATCTATATCATCATAGTTAGTTTTACTAATCTTTACAATCAACTCATCAAGCTGAGGAATAGCTTCTAAAAATTCTAATCGCCAACACCAAGCTTCATCTCCACCACCTTTGCTCATCTCAACAGTTCTTAAATCACCGGCAAAAGGGTATATAGTTTCAAAAATCGCTTTATGCCATTTTTTAATTGTGTTAAAATTGAAAGATTTTGATATATCAAGGTTATCTACCAAATAATCATAAACCTCTAAGAGCTTTAAATCTTCTTTTTTTTGAATTAAATCTTGATTTGTTGATTTTAAATAGTTAATACAAACACCTTTTGATGTTGTAATAGTTTGTATGTTTTTGCTATCCCAATTATTCCAAGGGTTTTTAGTAATATCCTTATCATCTATAAAACTACACTCATCTGTTTTAGTATTTAAGATGCTTAACGGAGGTTTTTTTTCACTAAAATATTTTCTATCACTCTCATACCAATATTGGTATGTTTTAGCTTTTTTCAGCTTAAAAGCATATAGTAAATATTTTGTTTTTGTCATATTAATCAGCTTTTTCTTTAATAATTTTATATTTTCTTTATAAGCAATGGTTGTTCCTAGCTCCTATGCTCCTGCGTGGGAGTGAGTATTTCAGGTTATTTTACAGTATGCATTTCCATGGAGACCGTGGGAACGGGAAAAAGTGGAGATTCATTCACTGGGGTGAATGGCACTAACTTAAGCAAAAAAAGAGTAAAAATCAGGGAATAAAGAAGTTGGAATACAACTGGCTTTAATCAAGAAATCATCACCAAATGAAATTCTAAAATTAAAGTCAGTCATAAAATGAAT